>R22__coassemble_2821_pt1 | contig 7149 bp, 4 predicted proteins | sample R22__metabat2_low_PE_052 | metagenome-assembled genome bin R22 | reverse complement strand
CTCATGTTGCTGGTAGTGTCACACCCCACCAACATAAACGTCGTCATTAACGTCAAAACTAAAACAAAGCCAAAAAAACAATTATATCTTTTCATAATCATTTTGTCTTTGATATTCTTGATTTACTACTTTTTTTTGACTCTTTCTTAAATTGGAAAATCTTCCATAAGTCTTTCCAATTTGACACTTTCTTTCTGAAGACCACACCCCCGCCATTCTCTGTCAAATCGCCTTCTATCAGATTTTTATAATTAATATCATGAAACAATCGCGCATAACGTGTTCCGCTGTCATCAAGGCGCCACTCCAATGCCACATCACTTATGTATGTTCCAGATTTTTCTGCAGTCGAACTCTTTTCGCTCGTATTCACCACCCCACCAACTATCACATTCAATCGATCGCTGAAGAACTTCTTCGTGAACTTAAACGAATAGTCCGTTTTGCTCGTTCCGTCTGTGCGTGTACTACTCTCCATCCCCACGTTCATATCTACACCTAAACTTGTGCCCAATGCTCGCCCTGTTATATTGTTTATCTCTGACTGCAAGAATTGATCCATAGCATTGGTCGTGCTGAATCCATTTTTGTTTGTACTTGATAGATACATTCCTGTGGCGAGCATCGATACTGCCAATTTATTTTTTTCTTCCTCACTCATCCCTGCCAACTCATTCTGTACTGTCAAATCCTGTGGTGCATCAATCATGAATGACAGACCTAAGTTATCTAATGAGTTTATCACCTTCAAGCCTGTTTCAAATGCCACTGTCCTGGAGCTACCGTCTTCGTTGCTTACAGGTGCAGAGACTGATTCCTTAGCAGTTATATTTACAATCGGATTACCCATCTCGCCCGTGAATTCTATATAACTACCTTTCTCTATATTAAACGTCTTCATCGGAATCACTGTGTTTGTGTACTTCATCGTACCGTCGCTGATGGTGTATTTACCAAGCAACTGCGTCACTCCCTCTGATGTACGTGTCATAGTCAACTTACCAGCACCTTTCACATCGGCATAACTCCTACCATCTGCACTATATACACATTTTAATTGGGCACCTTCCCCCACCTGTAATGCTAAGTTCATATTAACAGCAGTACTTGATGCTATTTTTTTTATTTTCTCCTTATCCACAGGTGCATTAAAGTCAACAAAGGTAATTATATCATCCAATCTATCTCCCATAAACAGAGCGGAATTTGTCAATTTATATGTCAAATTCGTTGTTGGCAACAAATCCACATTACCTGTAATGGACATATTTGAAGTGTTTCCGTACAACATAACCGATAAATCCGCGTATGCTTCGCCAAAGAGATCTGACTTAGTCGTTTGGCCAGCACTCACCAACGCCAAATTCTTTCCTGTAGCTCTCATCTTCAAAGATATTTTCTCTAAGTTAGAGAAGTCCATACTACCTCGCAATCGTAGAGGTTGGTTGTTGGCACTATATAAACTAAACTTATCCAGCGACACATTGCTATTACGTATTTTTATGGTATCCTCATTCATTCTAAACTTATATGAATATATATCTGAATAAAGATACGCATCATGTGGCACTATATCCCCATTTATTTGAGGACTGTCCAACTTTCCAGTCACCCTGATTGTTCCATCCATAGCTCCACTCATCTGCAACATAGGATTGCCTATGAACGCAGACACCATCTCCATTGGTAATGTTATCAGTATGCCTTTCACATTCAGACTATCATTACCATTAACATTATATGTTCCCCTCATTATTCCCACTTCCACATCATCCTTTGCTAGTAATGCTTTTAAGTCATACCCTTCAGCGCCAATAGGTTTATAGATAAACGAAGTATTTATCTTACCTAATTCTGTACCATCGTACGCAAAACCATCTACCAACACGCTACCATTAATATCGTAGGTCTTATCCATCTTCTGCACGAATGTGGCATCAGTTGTCAACACACCTTTCATCGTGTTTATCTCTGGCAGTAGAGTTGATAAGTTTTGCAAATTTAAATTTTTAATATCTGCACGTAATGCCTGCAATTCATCATCCTTTGGCATTCCCCGCACTTTTATACTACAGTCATCGATCTTTGACACTAACTCCACATCTGCAAACACTCTATTCTTTTTCTTCAGGTGTATGTAATTCCCCTTATTTACCTGGAACGGGCAATAAGCCAATATAGCATCTTGAGGTTCTATATGAATGCTTAATAGACTATCTGATGTTTGCACATTCATACCTATATCCAGTCCCGTCTCATCATTCTCATCCACATACGTTGCTTTCAACTCTACAAGGTCTTGCGACAACCTCATATCTACACCTATTTTAGCATTCGTCTTTTGTTTTTCATATGTCGTTTTTTGTTCTACATCTACCTCTCCTTTCAGTCTGATATTCAATCCCACGCTATCATGTTCCAAATCTACACTGACCACGTCTGCTTTATACCCTTGTGCCACTATGTTTGTAGCATGAGCTCGTCCAATTATTCCGTTGACAGGTGATGTACTCATGTCTATGAAGAGTGAATCAAATAACAGATTATTCTTTTCCAACATCCTCGTTAAGATATTATGACTTCCCACCTCCACGAATAATGATGTATTTGGGAGCATTTTCTTCCATTCATCTACGTCAATCTTTTTATTCTTCACCTGCTTCATCACGTGATTTCCCACCTGTGCATATTTTGCAAGCAGTCTGTCATATCTCTCACTCGAAGTCAATCGCAGTTGTACATCTTCTGACCGCACATCTAACATCGTTCGTTCCATCCGCTCATTGCCTCTTGACTTATTACTCATATCTAAGCACGCGGCAATGTCAATCACACTATTTATTTGTTTGTCCTTACTATCAATACGTCCATTCCACGTCTTGTGTTTGAAGTCTGCTTCAAGCAACGTATTGACAAGTGAATACTGACCATATTTGGCACTGTGCACATTCACATTTGCAGTTAATTGTGTCCTATCCGAACTTAAGTCAAGACCCCTCCCTTTGACGTTTACATCTCCTGCAAATCTCACATTATCCGACATCTTAACGAACTCATTCAGTGTCAGATTTCTCACCCGCACATCTGCATTGTATTCCTCTGTTCCATAATTGAAAAGTAAATATGGTGCATCAACTCTACTACCTTGAGCTGTGCTCAACATCATGTTTTTCAACATAACATTCTTATCACGCATATCTACACTCGTAGAGAGATGCATCGATTGTGGTATAGTAACAGTCTTAGCCACTTCTCTTGGAAGCAGTGATTGTAACCGTCTGCCATCAGTTACGCGTGCATCTATTCGTCCACGGAAATCCAGTCCTTTCTTCCTCTGCGAAAAATTGAAATCTCGCACATCACATACAGCACCTAAAGCAGCCACCCTGAATCTATTCACATTTGCTGTCATGTGGTCTGTACCAAGTCCCAGCAGTGTACCTTTCAGAGTCACTGTTGCCGTTTCCTTTCCGTTTGCCTTAGAGCATCTGAGACTCAGGTATTCGCATTTCAAATCATCAAGACTTCCTTTTATCTTTGCACCTATACCTACCTTCTCTCCTATCTCGTTCAGTGAGATGTACTGTTGTATTTGCGTCTTCACGTCATCAGGCATCCACTTATCTATATCTTGCCTTCCTACATACCCTTCCACATTCAATCTTAAATTCACATTTGACATCCCCCCTCGTCCCTCGTTTTTAAGTTCACCCTCAACAATTAGCTTTGACCTTGTGGTTTCAGCCACTAAGTCTTTCAGCGATATACTCAGCGACTCATCCTTGGCAATAAACATATCTACCCCACCTGCCAATTGATTCAATGTGATACTCTGTCCCATCAACATCTCACCAGATATCGTTGTAGCCATATCTTTTAAATCACACGCCACACTCATCCCCAACGAATCTGTCGCGTAGCATATACTGTCTGCCTTTATGCGAGTATGTGCTAATACTATGTCTTTCTGTGATTTATCTATATCTTTCTGTATAGGATATTTACATTTGTTTTCTTGTGTGACAGGCCTACCCTCATGTGCTAACGCGAGACTCACATCATCCACTATCACCTCACCCACTCGCAGTCTCTTCAAGAAACTCTCTTCCTCAGTAGTATCCTCAGGCACGGAGTCATTCAGTGTAATCAGCAAGTCAGTGTTTTTCAAATTCAACATTGGCACAGATAAATATCCTAAGCTATCCATATCCAGACTTATCACGTGCCCCGCTGTTGTAAACTTACCCACATAGCCATCAAGTCGTACTGCATCAATCATGTCTTCAGTATGCAGCATTACACTATCCAAAAGGATCTGTTTGATTTCTATTTTTTTCTCCAACAAAGGAATCAACCCCGCATTCACCTTCAGCTCTCTCACATAAGCCAACGTACTGTCATCATCCTCCACACTCACTTGTCCCACCGTCAAGGCCAATGGAAAATCCAGACCTACTTCACCTATGTCAACCTTTTTCTCCAACACATTAGATAGATATTCTCCTCCCTTCTTAGCTATCAACGACTCTCCTATAGGTGAATATAATAATACAATAGCAAGCAATACGGTCACCAACACGATGACCGCAAGAGTCCCAAGACTCCTAACTATCCACCATACTATCTGTCTAATTACTCTCATTCATTCCTACACCCCAGACCACTTATCTTTTCTGCAAAGCAAGATTAAATCATTTCTTATAAGCCCCGTCCTTTGCTTCGAAGATAACCGTACCTTCTTCCAAACATTCTGTGTTATGCCACACGTTCCTTGGTATATTACAAATCGGACAATCACTATCTGCCCCCACCTCAAATGTTTCCGCGATAACATAGTCTGAGTCGCCCTCTTGTCTATATATATTCTGTCTGATTCGTCCTCTCAACACACATATTGTCTCCGAGGTCTGTTCATGTCTATGTATTGGTATCTTCGTTCCCATTTCCAATGCATTCAACATGCGTTGTGAAGTATCATCCACACTGTTTCTCAAGTCCATATTCATACGCAGGCGTTCAGATGTCTTTGCCCTCTGTGATAACTCATCCAAGAGTTCTCTTGTGATTTCCATACTCTTACCTATTAGCGTATCAATACTCTACCTTATCTTCTTTCTCCCTCCATGCATCAAACACTGCCATTGCCTCCTCTGGAATCAACGTTTCTGTTTTCAGTTTTCTATCTCTTGGGTCTAAGGCAATCTCTTTGTATATGAACTCATCACTAAACCCAATAGCATCTGCATCCCGCTGATTACATCCATAGTACAAATGATCTATGTGAGCCCAATAGATAGCGCCAAGACACATAGGGCATGGTTCACACGAACTATATATCTCACAACCATCCAGTTGGAATGTACCAAGTTTCGTACAAGCATTTCTGATTGCACACACCTCTGCATGAGCTGTTGGATCGTTATTAGGTGTCACACGATTCACACCAGTAGAGATGACTTCTCCGTCCTTCACGATGACTGCACCGAATGGACCACCGCCATTCTGCACATTCTCCAAAGCAAGACGAATAGCCTCACGCATAAATTCTTTATTCATATTATCTTCGTTTTTGTATTGTCCCATAAATGAATCACTCTATCATGATTACAAAGATAAGCAAAAAAAATGATTTAATCAAACTTTTTTTTCTTTCGCCTTAACGTTACCTTATCATTACAAAAAAAAGTGAAGGACCAAATTCATGATCCTTCACTTTATTCGTATTACTTAATCAGTAGGTTACTGATTTCTATCGTCTTATGTTTCTTATTTCAATTCAACCAAAGCACGGCGGTTGAGTGGATAAGGTTTGAGAGTATCAACACCACCTTCTCCTGCAGTAGTGATCTTATCAGCAGGCACACCCTTGCCTACGAGATACTGCTTAACAGACTCAGCACGTCCGTCAGCCAATCTCTGGTTGATAGTAGGGTTACCTGTCTTGCTGTCAGCAGCACCCATGATGACTACACGACTACCACTCTTGACTGCAGCAGCAGCAACGGCGTCGAGGTTGACCTTATCTTTAGGGTCTGTGATTTCAGTGCTGTTCAAAGCAAAGAATACGTTAGTAGCTGCGTTAGATACAACGTTTGTTTCGTCACGTACCTTCTCCTTAACAACTGGTTTCTCTGCCAATTTCTTCGTGAGGTCTGCAACCTGACGGTTCTTGTCGTTCAGCTGACCCTTCAAACCATTGATTTGGTCATTCAGTCCGTCGATCTCTGCCTGACTTCTTGGAACTACAGCAGTGAGGTTATGTGTACCGTTAGCAGTACCAAACTTATAAATAACACCAGCAGTCACTTGAGTGAAACTTCTGTCTATATCATAATTAGCTTCACTGTTTGGCAAGTTTACACCACCATAATAGTGACCTGCAAGAGCATAAGTGATAGCTGGTTCAAGATAAACCTGCCAAGCCTTTTCTTTACCAAGGTTATAAGCGAAGTCAAGAGCTAACTTGCATGTAAGTATATTCTCAAATCCTTGATAGTCTCCACGTAATTCACTACTTGAAGCAAAACCATGAATCATACCCACACCTGGAGCAGCGATGATTTCGAAACGGCGAGTCTCACCCTTATAACCACCTATCAGATTCATCATATTAACTGGCACCATCATCTCTGCATTGATCCAACGTACGAATGTACCCCAACTACCCTCAGTCACTTGGTTAGTCTGAGCCCAATTTGATCCATAAGGACGGTTACCAAATACTGCGTCAGCATCCAAACGAATACCGATACGTGGGTTAAACCACTTACCCACCTTGATACCTGCCAGTCCATTCAGGTTTTCTAAAATGTTTGTGTTAGTAGTCTTAGCACCAACGCCACCGCCAACACCTACGAACCAATTATCCCAAAAACGATCAGAAGAGAAAGACTTCTGTTCGGTCTGAGCACTTGCACTGATTGCAACCATTGCAACAGCCAAAATAGCAAAAAATTTCTTCATAATAATAGTAATTTTTATTTTACAATTTGTTTTGTATCATACTTTTCCGTACAAAGTTATTAAAAAAAAATCAATCCACCAAATTTTTTTTGTTCAAGTTTCGCAAGTATATTTTTGGGGCTCACCTACAAGAACCTTTACTCTCTCTCATCTAATCATTGATTGCCTCTTTTATGCAATCAACGA
>R22__coassemble_2817_pt1 | contig 7155 bp, 6 predicted proteins | sample R22__metabat2_low_PE_052 | metagenome-assembled genome bin R22 | reverse complement strand
ATATATAAGAAAATGATAACGGTAACTAATTTAGCTATACAGTTTGGAAAGCAAGTTCTGTATAAAGATGTGAATCTGAAATTCACTAATGGAAATATTTATGGAGTAATTGGAGCGAATGGGGCAGGTAAATCAACTCTGTTAAAGGCTATTAGTGGCGAACTAGAACCTACAGCAGGAGCGATAACTATGGGGCCAGGAGAACGTTTGTCTGTACTTTCTCAAGATCATAATAAATATGACGAATATACCGTGATGGACACTGTGATGATGGGGCATTCGGTTCTATGGCAAATTATGAAAGAAAAGGAGGCGATTTATTCAAAAACGGAATTTACGGATGAAGATGGTGTTAAAGCGGCTGAGTTGGAAGAGAAATTTGCAGAGTTAGATGGTTGGAATGCAGAGAGTGATGCTGCTATTTTATTGAGTGGCCTAGGTATTAAAGAGTCCTTGCATCACAAACAAATGTCAGAACTGAGTGGAAAGGAAAAAGTGCGAGTAATGTTGGCGCAGGCTCTATATGGAAATCCTGACAATTTGTTGCTTGATGAACCAACGAATGACTTAGACCTTGACACAGTGGAGTGGTTAGAAGATTATCTTGCTAATTTTGAGCATACAGTATTAGTGGTTAGCCATGACCGCCACTTCCTAGATGCAGTCTCAACACACACAGTAGACATTGATTACGGCAAGGTCAATTTATTTGCAGGAAATTATAGTTTTTGGTATGAGTCAAGTCAGCTTGCTTTGAAACAAGCACAAAACCAAAAGGCAAAGGCAGAAGAAAAGCGTAAAGAACTAGAAGAGTTTATTCGTCGTTTTTCAGCAAATGTAGCAAAATCCAAACAGACTACAAGCAGAAAAAAGATGCTTGAAAAACTCAATATAGAGGAGATTACTCCAAGCACTCGTAAATATCCAGGCATCATATTTCAGATGGAACGTGAACCAGGAAATCAGATATTGCACGTTGAAGGACTCCGTGCCGTGGAAAATGATGGCACGGTGTTATTTGACGATTTGACTTTTACAGTTGAAAAAGGAGAGAAAGTGGTGTTTTTATCACATAACCCACGTGCTATGACAGCTCTTTTTGAAATTATAAATGGCAAACGTGAACCACAGGCCGGTAAATATGAGTGGGGTATAACTATCTCCACCGCTTATCTACCTGTAGATAACACTCAGTTTTTTCAATCAAATAAGAATTTAGTAGAGTGGTTGAGTCAGTTTGGTGAAGGAAATGATGTGTTCTTTAAGGGGTATCTCGGGAGAATGTTGTTTTCTGGAGAAGACGTACTTAAGAAAGTAAATGTTTTGTCTGGAGGAGAGAAAATGCGCTGTATGATAGCACGTATGCAATTGAAAAATGCAAATTGTCTCATTTTAGATACACCTACCAATCATCTTGATTTGGAAAGTATTCAGGCATTCAATAACAACTTGAAAACCTTCAAAGGAAATATATTGTTCGCATCCCATGATCATGAATTTATCAATACTGTTGCTAATCGTATCATTGAGTTATCTCCCGAAGGAAACAACATAGACAAACTGATGACATACGACGAATATATTGAGTGGAAAAGGAATAAATAATCAAAATAATCTAATAATGAAAATAATAGAAAAAAAACTTGTCATAGTTCAGAAAGATGTATCAGAACTAGACATACAGGAAAAGGAATTGTTAGAAGCTGCTAAACAAGCTACATATCGTTCTTATGTTCCGTATTCTAATTTTCATGTAGGTGCAGCTTTGCGTTTGAGTAACGGCACGATTGTTACTGGTAGTAATCAAGAAAACTGTGCTTATCCTTCAGGGTTGTGTGCAGAGCGTACAGCTTTGTTCTATGCAAATTCAAACCAACCAGATGAGGCTGTTGTCACTTTATGTATTGCAGCTAGAGATATTCATGGAAATTTTACTGAGTTGCCAGTATCTCCATGTGGTTCATGTCGTCAAGTGATGATTGAAACAGAAAATCGCTTCCACACACCTATAAAAATAATGCTTTATGGTACAAAAGGAATATTTTTCGTTGATAGTGCAAAAGATATGTTGCCTATTGATTTTGATGCATCTTTCTTGGATTAGTCGTTTTCAGACATCAATTATTTTTTCTCAGCAGCAGAACACTCAACAGCTTGCTTATATAAACAAATATAAGACAATAGCAATAGAGCAGATGCATGATTTTGGTATTCCAGCTAGCATCACATTGGGGCAGGGGATATTGGAAAGCGGAGCTGGAACAAGTCAATTAGCTCAAAATAGTAATAACCATTTTGGAATAAAATGTGGTAGTTCTTGGACTGGTGAGACATATACACATTTTGATGATGGCAGGTGGGAGTGTTTCCGCGTATATGATAATCCGGAGGAAAGTTATCGTGATCATTCTCTTTTCTTACAGAAAGAACGCTATAAATCTCTCTATAAATTAGATAAAACAGATTATCGAGCATGGGCTTATGGCTTGAAAAATTGTGGTTATGCTACGAGCCCTACTTATGCTACACGATTGATTGATATTATTGAGAGATATTCACTTCACCAATATGATACTAGTGAATGTAGAAAAAAAACTACAACGAGAATAATCCCTCAAAGACGAAAAGTAAAAGATATTGTTGTTGATGGAAAGTTATGGCATAGAGTGCAAGTTGGTGAAACAATGTATAGCATATCGCAACAGTATAATATGAAATTAAGGAAACTATATAAGAAAAACCATTTAGATAAAGACTATATTCCGAAAGTGGGTGACTTATTACTTGTTAAACCAAGGAAATGAATAAAATATTATTTATGAATTGTAGGTGGATCAGATTAACTATATTGTTTATGTGGTGTATTAACACATATGAATTTACATGTGTTGCACAAAATAAATTTGAAGGACAGTATAAAAATAATGATTTAAATATAGAATTGATATTAAATTTAGAAGATGATAATATTACGGTTCCAGGTCTTGATGGATTAGAGTTCTGTTATGGATATTTGTCTGGAAAGCTAAATGGTAACTGGATAATATTGAAAGTGAAAGAACAAAACCTTAATAAGGCAATTGTGAGGATGACATGCGATAGAGGTAATGATGCAGAAGATGTTACTCTTGAACTACGTGATGATGAATTATTACTATATCAAAGTGAGAATTATATTAAGACCATTCAAGCAAAGAAATATGTAAAAATTCCCAAACCTTTAATTTTGAAAAAAATAATTAATTAAAATAAATGATATGACAGAAGCGATTGACATTAGACAACTAAATGAACGTATTGAAAAGGAGAGTCTTTTTGTAACTAACATAGTTACAGGCATGAGTCAGGTAATTGTAGGTCAACAGCACCTTATAGAGTCTCTACTGATAGGCTTGTTAAGTGATGGACATATATTACTTGAAGGTGTACCTGGATTGGCTAAGACAAAAGCCATTCGCACTTTGTCGTCACTCATCAGTGCAGACTTTAGTAGAATACAATTTACACCAGACTTACTGCCGGCAGATGTAATAGGTACAATGATATATGATCAGAAGGACGCACAATTTACAGTAAAGAAAGGTCCAGTATTTGCTAATTTCGTATTAGCTGATGAAATAAATAGAGCACCAGCAAAAGTGCAGAGTGCTCTATTAGAAGCAATGCAAGAACATCAAGTAACTATTGGTAACCAGACCTACACGTTACCTTCTCCGTTCCTTGTTATGGCAACAGAAAATCCAATAGAGCAAGAAGGTACTTACCCTTTGCCAGAAGCACAAGTGGATAGATTTATGCTTAAAGTGATAGTTGACTATCCATCATTGGATGAAGAGAAGAGAATCATGAGACAAAATATTTTCCAAAATGAAATAAAGTTAAATCCAGTAGCTACTATTGAAGAAATAGAGAGAGCTAGGAATGTTGTACGTGACGTCTATCTTGATGAGAAAATTGAACAATATATTGCAGATATTGTCTTTGCTACTCGCTATCTAGATAAATATAATCTATCTGAACTTAAGGATTTGATTTCCTTTGGGGCATCTCCTCGTGCAAGTATTAATTTGGCCGTTGCTTCGCGCGCCTACGCTTTTATTAAACACAGGGGATATGTTATTCCGGAAGATGTGAGAGCTGTTTCATACGATGTGTTGCGTCATAGGATTGGTATTACCTATGAAGCAGAAGCATCAAATGTCACATCAGAAGAGATCGTTAGTAAAATATTAAATAAGGTAGAAGTTCCATAACGGATGACACAACAAGATCTGTTACAAAGTGTACGTCGGATAGAGATAAAGACAAAGGGACTCTCCAACAATATATTTGCTGGAGAATATCATTCTGCTTTTAAAGGTCGTGGTATGTCATTTAGTGAAGTGAGAGAATACCAGTTTGGCGATGATATTAGAGATATTGACTGGAATGTAACGGCTCGGTTCGGTAAACCGTTTGTTAAGGTTTATGAAGAGGAAAGAGAATTGACAGTGATGTTAATGGTAGATGTCTCTGGTAGTTTATATTTTGGAACAAAGGAAAAGACCAAACGCGAACAAGTAACTGAAATAGCGGCTACACTAGCATTCTCAGCTATAGAAAACAACGATAAGGTTGGAGTTGTATTCTTTTCTGATAAAATAGAGAAATTCATTCCTCCAAAGAAGGGTAGAAAACACATATTGTTAATTATTCGAGAATTATTGAGTTTTGAACCAGAGAGTAAGAGTACTAATATAGGTCATGCGTTAGAGTTCCTTACCAATGCTATGAAACGTAGGAGTACAGTGTTTGTAATGAGTGATTTCTATGACTCAAATGACTTTAAAAAACAATTAACTATCTTAAATCGCAAACATGATGTTATTGCTTTGCAAGTCTATGATTGGAGGATGAAAGAATTGCCAGACGTTGGGCTTATTAAAATGCAGGATGCTGAAACAAGTAAGGAACTTTATGTGGATTCATCTTCTGCAAGTGTTCGACAGCAACATAGAATGTGGTGGGATGCTCAACAAAAAAAAATATCACAAGTTTTTACTCATTCAAATGTAGATAGTATTTCAGTTCGAACTGATGAAGATTATGTAGTTTCTTTAAGAAAATTATTTTTAAGAAGAAATATTTAGACTCTGATAATATGAAACATAGGCACTTGATATTTATGTTCTTATGCGTGTCTCTCTATTATGGATACACGCCAATATGCAATGCCCAAGTGATTGTTGAGGCATCTCTTGACTCATCACAGATTTATATTGGTCAGCGCACGGGAATAAATGTAGAGGTTAGTGTCGATGCAGATTGCTACGTAACATTTCCAGAATATGATTCTTTATATCAAATTGTTGAAGGTATAGAAGTATTAAGTAGTACTGTTCCCGACACTCAACTATTGAATGACGGAAAACGTTTGTTTTTAAAAAAGAAATATATAATAACGGCATTTGATTCTGCGCTATATTTTATTCCACCATTTCAGATTAAAGTTGATACAACAAATTATAAATCAAAATCTTTAGCATTGAAGGCCTATACTGTGGATGTCGATACAACAAAATTAGACAGTATATATGGGATGCATCCAGAGATGAAACCACCATTTGAATCTTCAGAGTGGTTATTATCTGTGGGATTTTCGGTATTGATTACTATACTTGTTTTAATATTGTTGTATTTATGTGTGAGATTAAAAAGTAATAAACCAATACGGATACGACTTCATGGAGTATTACGCTTGGCTCCACATCAGAAAGCAATGGCACAGATTGAGCAGATTCGTTTAGAGAATCTTTCTCATAGCGAAGATGTAAAAGAGTATTATACAAAATTAACGGATGTATTAAGACAATACATCGGCGAAAGATTTGGTTTTAATGCTACAGAAATGACTTCTTCAGAAATTATTCATCAGTTGTCCCAGATAAATGATTTGCAGGCTATTGATGAATTGAGAAATTTGTTGAATACATCCGACCTTGTGAAATTTGCGAAACAGAATACAGAACTTTCTGAAAACGATAAAAACCTACTTGTTGCTGCTGATTATATAAATCAAACAAAGAGAGATGTAGAAATGGAACCTCAGTCAGAAGATGTTATATTAGAAAGAGCATCAGCAAAGACAAGATTAGTGTTAAAATGTTCAATTGTGACCTTATGTGTTATATTATTGGTAGTTATACTGTATCTTATTTATAAAATAATACTATTATTAATTGTGTGATTATGACATTTAGGAATCCATATTATTTGCTACTGCTTTTGATTTTGTTGGCCTATGTCATTTTTTACATAAGGTATTTCAATAAGTTTGTCCCTTCCTTGAAGATGCCTGAGGTCGAGCGATATAAAAATATGACTAAGACTTGGAGGCAACGACTTATTCATATCCCAATGATTTTACGCTGTACTCTGATTACTTTAGTAATATGTATATTAGCACGTCCACAAATCAGTAACTCATGGACAGATCATGATGTGGAAGGTATAGATATAATGTTAGCTGTTGACATATCAACAAGTATGCTAGCACAAGATTTTCACCCCAATCGAATACAAGCTCTGAAGCGTATAGCACAAACTTTTATTGATAAAAGAATTAATGATAATATTGGTTTAACATTTTTTGCGGGTGAATCATATACTCAATGCCCACTGACAACAGACCACGCAGTGTTGATGAATTTGTATTCTGGCGCTGATGAAGAAATGGCTGCGAGGGGAGTTATTGATGATGGTACAGCTATTGGTGATGGTATAATGAATTCGCTGTTACGATTAAGAGAAAGCAAAAGTAAGTCAAAAGTAATAATATTGCTTACAGATGGTGTGAACAATGCCGGTAACATATCACCACAGACTGCTGCTGAAATTGCTAGACAACAAGGTGTTCGTATTTATACTATAGGTATCGGTAAAAATGGTATGGCCCCTATGCCAATGCCTGCTCCATATAGTGGTACAATGCAAATACCAGTAGAGATAGATGAAACTATGATGAAGAAAATTGCAAAAGAAACCGGTGGTCAATATTTTCGTGCAACAGATAATGATAAATTGATTGCAATATATGAAGATATTGATAAGATGGAGAAAACTAAACATACTTCACAACAGTTTAATCGCAGATATGAAGCTTATATGCCTTTTGCT
>R22__coassemble_2746_pt1 | contig 7253 bp, 3 predicted proteins | sample R22__metabat2_low_PE_052 | metagenome-assembled genome bin R22 | reverse complement strand
GAACTATGGCCTCGTACCACGTTGCAGGACTCAGAAAATAAGGCTGTGAAGAAGATGAAGTTCTATGCTGAACAAGCGGGCGATTATTACTTCGGCATTCATTGCTCGAGTGATATAGGTCAGAGCACACTTCGAATGGATGATATAGTTGTGACAGAGGTGTCGGGCAGTACTCCTGCTGCACCACAGCTCTCTGTACAGGTGCAAAGCAAAGGTGGTCTCTCTGCCAAACTGACAGCGGTAGCACCTACGAAGAACGTGGATGGCAGTGATGTAGAATCACTCACAAAACTCTCGTTCTATCGTGATAACGTACTGCTGAAGAGCGTTGACAACCCCGTTCCAGGGGAGTCCTACTCTGCACCCGACGCTTTACCTTATGCACGAATGAATGAATATAAATGTGTGGCAACAAACGAGATAGGTGATGGTGAACCAGCCATCGTCAATCAGTGGGTAGGACTGGATACACCTGCTGCGGTAGGTAATCTTCGTTACACGGAAGACCCCACGACGCCAGGTGTGCTGATACTCTCTTGGGATGCACCTACGACGGGTGAACACGGTGGTTATTTCGATGATGGGACAGTGCAGTACTACATCAGTGCAGGTAGTGAAGCAGATTCTTGTGTCGGTGCACAGCCAACATGCACCTACGACCTGAAGACCTACTCACAACAGAAGTCGGTGACTATCGGTGTGTGGGCAGGTAACTCTGCAGGTGCCAACCGTTCACTTTGGAAGCTCATCACCTGTGTCGGTGGACCAAGTGTAGTGGCACCACTCACAGAGAGTTTCAGTAAGGTCGTCGGGCCATGGACATCAGAAATAACAAGAGGCACATTAGGAGAAGTACATTGGTACAACCAGACAGAACAACTGTTTGGCGGTTCGCAAGACGGTGATGGCTATTGTGAAGTGCTCGGTTCAGACTTCGAAGACAGAGCATGTAGGTTGAAGAGTCCGAAGATAGATATCCGTGCTCTCACACAACCCAAACTGGCCTTTTTCACTTACCTCACAGGACGTGCTGACACACTTAAGATTCAGGTGAATCCTGAGTTTTCTGGGTGGCAGACACTCAAGACCATGACCATGGAAGGAGGGTCAGGTTGGACTCGTTATGAGATAGATCTCTCCGACTACTCAACCTATGAGTTCCTACAGGTAGGTTTTGAAGGTGTGGCACTTACCACAGGACGTTCTTGCATAGGCATTGACCAAGTCTCTCTGCGCAGCGACTTAGACTATGACATGGAGGCACTCAGCATCTCTGCGCCAGATAAGGTGGTGGTGGATGAGAAGACAGAATTCGTCATCACTGTACGAAACAACGGAAAACAGACAGTGAATAGGAAAGACTGTCAGTTGCTCCTCTTGAAAAACGGAAATACGGTAGATAGCACGTGGGACTTCAGCGTGTCACCAGGCACCATGCAGACGGTGACACTCACCGACACACCTACCTTCGCCGACGGACGTGCCGTGGTGTACCAGGCATTGATTTCTTACACAAAAGATGAATATACGGAGAACGATATGAGCGGACGCGTATCTGTTGCCGTCCAACAACCTCAGTATCCAGCACCAAACACACTCGTTGCAGATCAGTTGGAGAGTGGTAAGGTGGCATTGGTATGGTCGTTTGACTCATCAGATGGCGTGTTCGCACCTGCTACGACAGACGGATTTGAAGACTACCAAGCATTCAGCATAAGCAACCTCGGCAACTGGGCACAGTATGACGGTGACGGACAGGCAACCATTAAAATGGCTATCGCCATAGGTGACCAAGTCTCTGTGTTGGACTACGAAAACGCAGGAGCTGCAATGGCGTTCCAAGTGATGAACCCAGAACAAGCTGGTATTCCTTACACCTCATGGGACAGTCACGGAGGAGACCAATATGTGGCAGCATTCCGTAACAGCACGAACACACAAGATCAAACCATCCATCAGAATGACGACTGGCTCATCTCACCACTCCTCTGCGCCAAGAAACAGACCATCTCGTTCTTCGCAAAGGCAACGATGAACACCAGCGTACCCGAGACGGTAGAGGTGTTGTGGAGCAATTCTGTTTATATACGTAGCGAAGAAGACCTGGAGTCGTTCGAGAAGATAGGAGAGTTCCAGATAAGCAACATAAGTGGTTGGAAAGAATACACCTTCGAGGTGCCAACCCTCTCCGCACACTTCGCACTGCGCTACCGTTCACAAGGCAAGTATGCCGTACTGATTGACGACGTCTCCTACGTGCCTTACGACGCAGAAGAACCTACAGTAGTATTTGAAGGATATAACATCTTCCGCAATGACGAACAGATAGGATTCACCAACCAACCACGATGGGTTGATGACGACGCTGTCAGCGGAGAGAGTTATAAGTACAACGTGACAGCCGTCTATTCTATTGACGACAAATACGCAGAGAGCACCTACTCAAACGACGCCTTCGTCGGTACAGATGCCGTTGATGCGCTCTCTCTACAGAAATCAATCATTGACACAGAGACATATAATGTTGCAGGTCAAAGAGTAAAGAGAGATTACAAAGGCTTGATTATTTCCAACGGACATAAATCATTTCTGAGATAAAACAAAAAGAAAAATACATATTATGAAAAAGATATTGTTTTTTGTTGCAGCATTGCTTCTTTCAGTTATCAATACTACTACACTCCATGCACAAGTATTGACAGAGAGTTTTGAGAGTTGGGACGGCACGTCATCGGGTTATCTGCCAAATGGCTGGACAGAGAAACACACCAACCAATCATGGCACGTGATTAATCCCAACAGCAGTACGACACTGCCAAATGCCTACGACGGACAGTACTACGTAGCAATCGGTTATGACAAAGAAAATAAAAGTCAGGACGAGTGGCTCTTCTCGCCCGTTTATGAATTAGGATTCTTCGGCGCTATGGTGGAGTACCACCCAGCCTATTCGCCACTGTTTCTTTACAGGGTTGATGGTAACTACGTGAACTGGAACACTTATGAGTTTACGGACGGCGTGCGCGTCAACGCAGCAGACCTGCAGACGTGGGTGCGTACCATTGCCAACGATGGTACACCAGGCAAGTGGAAACGAGTGAGAGGACTCTGCGAACAATGGATGAAACAAGACCTCAGCACACTCTATAGTGATTTCTTCAGCACTACGTTCCATTCGGAATCACCCATCGACCTGACAGCCGAAGAGTATCAGGAAGCAAACATACAGATAGGATTCAGATATGTTGGCTCGCATGGAAATATCATTGGTATAGATAAGTTCTCCGTGAATGGTGCTACGTTGTCTGATGTAGTCCCCACTAACTACGACACCCCAACAGATGATGGTAATGACGACGGTGATGACGATGGTGACGACGACGATGATGATGACGACGACGACTCTACGTTCGTCTGCACAGAGAAGAGACTCACCTACCACACACCAGACGCACAGACTGGGCTGGCTGTCGATGCTGCCTACGGAATCATCGAAGCCAAATCACTCTACGACCACTCTGTCCTTGCGACTTACAAAGGAAATAGAATTACGAAGATGAACGGACGCATCGGACCAGAGTGTGACAGCGTGAAGGTGATGATTCGTCCAAGCCTCTATGGAGAACCACTGTGGGAGCGTGACATAACAGAACAATATAAAGAGAAATATAATGGTGGAGTGAGGTACGCCGACTTCACCGTCGATGTTGACAGCATCGAAATCACTGGCGACGCTGATGAAGAACTGTGGGTGTGCTATAAGATGTATTTCTCCGATGATTATGACGACCCCGATGATGCACCAGATATGTACTACATCACATCACCTACCTACATGCCTTTAGGATTGGTGGTAGAGTATGATGACAATCCAAGTGAACTATACGATTACAGCAGTGAAGGACCACTCTATTGCGTGATGGAGACAGAAGGAGAGGGTGGACTCATACCACGCGACCTCTCCGTCGACTATATGCGTTTCTGTCGTATGCCCGTTGATGAGCTGAAGAGTTTCAATATGGAAGTGACCAATCACGGATCGGATGAAATCAATACGGCTAAGTTCGCTTTCGAGGTAGGCAACGATACTTACGAAAGTAATATCACCATTCAACCTGTTCTCAAATACATGGAGACACGAGTGCTTGAAGGACTGCTCTCACTCACCAATGAAGGACGTCAAGACCTCACGATCAAGGTGAAGAACGTGAACGGGAAGACAGACCTCTATGCCGACAACAACGAATACAAAGGCGAAGTCCTCGGACTCACAAATGCTTACCCACGACGACTGCTTGCTGAACTCTCCACAGGAGATTGGTGCGGATTCTGTCCAAGCGGTAAGATGGGGCTGCAACTGCTACACCAGAATTTTCCTGACAACATCATCTCGACAGAGATACACACCAACGATGACTATGCAGACGAGTCCTTCTGGTTCATACCTATATATTACTCAAACACTTATCCTTCACTTATCCTAAACCGTTTCGATGTGCTAGACCCACTCTATGGTACAGCCAGCTCTAACGACCCTGCTGCGTCTGTAGGACAAGTGATTGATGACGTTAAGTTCTTCGTTGACCATAAGAGTGAGGGACAGATTCATATCACTGCGTTGGAACTCATTGGTGATAAGCTGAAGGTGACGACAGAATCCACCTTCTCCCTCGACATAGATGATGCTCAATACGCACTTGGCTTCGTTCTCTGTGAAGACAGTGTCAAGGGCTTGCAAACCAATTATTACTCAAGCGAGAGTGGAGTCTATTCGAGTGCTGAAGATATGCCAGAAATTTTACGCCCTTATTGGGACAAACCAAAATATTATGACACCTATTTTGATGTAGCACGACTCTGTGTTGGTGGTTCAGGCATACAAGATGGTGAACTCCCACAGACCATAAAGAAAGACACCCCTTACACCTACACCTACGAGATTGATGTGCCCACAACCGTTGCAGACCGCAACCACCTCTCCGTCATAGCAGCGTTGTTTGACGTGAACGAAACTAACGAAGTGATCGACTGCGAACGCAAGAGCATAAACTCCGACACATCAGCAATCAACGACTTGCAACAAAACACACCATCATCACCGATGATTCAACGTTACAACATCTCTGGACAGAGGGTAGGGGATAGTTATAAAGGTGTTGTATTGAGCAAAGGCAAAAAAACTATACAACGATGAGACGAACACCACTTCTGGTTATTACCTTTTTACTTATGAGCCTGACAAAAGTGTTGATGGCTCAGTCAGACTCCATAGTCATCGACTACATGCTCTGCTTTGACAAGAAGGCGCAGAGTTGGGTGAGCAGTCATCGCACCTCTTTGGAAGATTACGCTGACGAGATAGTTAACTCCATCAATACCGTCTATAGCAATAGCAACGTAAAGGCACGGTTCAGAGTGGCAGATATCATTACGCTGGACAAATCATTCTCCGACCCCGTCTCTGCACTCAACAGTGTCATGATTGACTCCATGATCTGTCGTAAGCGCTGGGAGTCTCATGCAGACCTCACGGTGGTGTTGGTGGAACCCGATAAGTCCGTCACCCTCGGTGGCACCGCACCGCAGGAATGCGATGCCTATTCCGCCTTCTCAGCCATCAGATGTAGTGAAGCAGCAACAGGCTATATTGCCTGTCATGAGTCCGGACATAACATAGGATGTCAGCACGGAAGACTACAAGACGACGCAGGTACACATGCTTATGCTGTAGGGTGCGAACGCACACCGTATTACACTGTCATGGTGACAGGCGCTGCCACAGCCACTCAACTGGCACCAGTTTTCTCAGGACCTGAGACCGTGTGGAAAGGTGTCACTATGGGGAGTGAGACAGAAAACAACGTACGCATGTTGCGCGAGCGTCTTCCCGTAGTAAGTCAATTCGGAGATCAGGTAGACTACGCCGTCGATTGGAACGAATGGAATGCAGGGTGTGAGTCGGCATCACGAAAGCTGAAAATCAAATCATCCGTAGCCTACGACATAAAGACAGGAGCAGAATGGGTGAAGACAGATACTGATGGTGGTTATGGTAACTCAACCATAACCGTGACACTCGATAATAATACGACACTCTATCCTCGTACAGCCACAATCCTTATTTACGACTCATGGTATATGTATGCTCCGCAGACTGTCACCATCAGTCAGGATGGTCAACCCACCAATATCACAAACGAACAGGCGTTAAAATCAAAAAGCAAAGTCCCATATTATGTCACACCAGATATATATATACTGAACGGGAAAAAGTATGAAAAATAAATACTTTCGAATTGCATTTTACTGAGTAAACCTGCGGTCGTTATGCAGATTTTTTGTAATTTTGTTCCCGAATTAAGCAATATATGCGCATAACTTTATTTCTGCCTATGTCTTTTCAAATAATGCTTGACTTGCTACGCGCAGCAGTACTTGGTACACAGCCAGATATTCCAAAGGATACCGACTGGGACGACGTCCTTCTTCTCTCTGCCTTACATGGAGTCAAGGCCGTCATCTACCCCGTGGTTGAAGCCCTGCCCAACGAACTGAAACCATCTCCCGACACCATGTCTCTCTGGACACAGGCCACACAGATAGTCCGCAATGCATCTCGTCGTCGGCACGAGGCTTTGCTCAGATTCTATACCGATATCTGCCGACCTCTGGGCTGGGAGATCACCGTCCTCAAGGGCGAATCCCTCGCTGTCCACTATCCCGACCACCTCTCCCGCGAATGCGGCGACAACGACATCCTCACCTCTCCATGCACATACGAGGAGTTCAAGCCCGAACTCTCACGCCGTTCCTTTGCTTTGACAGAGGGTGGCGACTTCCACGAATCGTTCACCTACGAGGGTGTGCTTTCGAGGGACACAATCCCCTGCCGCAGCTCGGACTGCGCCAACGGCATGTGGTATTTTCTATGCGGACCATCTCATCGCATCCCGAGCGACGCATCCCTTCTGCCGAAGAAGGTATCTTCTATCCCGACCATATCGACGAAATAGTGTTCCAGCTCTCACACCTAGCACGTCATGTAAGGAACGATCAGAGTGGCATCTTCCGCGGACTTCTGGACCTCTATCTACTTTCGCGCCATACTGACCTGTCCGACGAGAGACTCTATCGCCAACTTGAGGAGGCCAATCTTCTGGAGTTTGCCTCACTCATCTATTCCGCAGTGACAGAGATACTCGCTCCGCTCCCAGGACTGATACTGCACCTCGACGACACAGCAGGCAGAGAAT
>R22__coassemble_2697_pt1 | contig 7346 bp, 6 predicted proteins | sample R22__metabat2_low_PE_052 | metagenome-assembled genome bin R22 | reverse complement strand
TTTAGATATGGCTGTCGGTGTAGTCATCGGTGGTGCTTTCGGGAAAATAGTTTCGTCTCTTGTAAATGACATCATCATGCCACTTGTAGGATGGCTCGTAGGTGGAACAGATATGGATGAATATAAATTTGTGATTCCAGCAAGAGAAGGTATTATGAGTGATGTTCCTGCAGCAACAATAAGTTATGGCACATTTATTCAAAATTGCGTTGACTTCTTAATCATCGCATTCAGTATTTTTGTCGCAATCAAAGCAATAAACAAACTTACAAGTTTGCACATAAAGGAAGAAGAAAAGCCTGAAGAACCAACACCAGCAGAACCTTCTGAAGAAGTTAAATTGCTCACAGAAATTCGCGACTCACTAAAGAGATAAAGAAAACTGATTATGAATGGTTATAAACAAAAGGAATATGGTCTGCCAACGAAACGTTATGTTCAGACAATGGATTTAAAAGACAATCCTGAACTCTTGTCAAAATACCGTCAGTTACATAGTCGTGAGGGAGCATGGAAAGAGGTTATAAGTGGAATACGTGAGGTGGGGATATTGGAGATGGAACTATATTTATGTGGTTCACGTGCAGTGATGATTGTTGATGCCGCAAAAGATTTTGATTGGGACTCTGCCATGAAGCGCCTTGCCACACTTCCTCGTCAACAAGAATGGGAGGAGCATGTCGCACAATGTCAACAATGTGACACCAACGCCACCTCTGATGAGAAGTGGCAAATGATGGATCGCATCTTCTACTTATACGAATAGTATTTTTGCTTTTTACTTATGAAAAAATTATCACAGGTATTGATTTTATCACTCCTGTTAGTGAGTGTATTCGGGAGAAACTTATGTTTCTCACAAACAATTCATATTCTTAGCGTAAATGATATTCATGCCACAGTAGAAAAAATGCCTGCACTGGCATCATTGATTGATTCTCTTCGACAAGAAGACCCTGAACTGATTGTTCTATCAGCGGGCGACAACCGCACTGGTAACCCTATCAATGACCGCTATAAAGAGCCATCTTATCCCATGACAGCCATGATGAACGCAATTGGCTTCAATGCTAGTGCCGTCGGTAATCATGAATTTGACTCTAAAGTGGAAGGACTACGCAATCAAGTCAATAAATCCAATTTCAAATACCTGTGTTCAAACATAAATGCACCAGACAGCATGCGTCTTCACACCTACCCATACACATTTCTTCAAGCACACGGAGTGAAGATTGCCGTCTTAGGTACTATTGCAATTAATTCACTTGGAATCCCCGACTGTCACCCTAATAACGTGATGGGAGTTACATTCCGTCAACCTAATGATGTGATACCTGAATATCGTTGGTTAAAAGAGCAATCAGACATCTTATTGCTACTCTCTCATGATGGTTATAAAGAAGACATCATAACAGCTTCCAAATACCCTTGGATAGATGTCATAATCGGTGGACACAGCCATACGAAAGTGGAGGGTGGAGAGATGCACTCTGGTGTAATGATTACCCAAGCAGTCAACAAGTTAAAATACGCAACTCTTTCAACTATAACCATAAAAGATGGTAAGGTTGTTAACAAAGAAGCAAAACTTCTCACCATCAACCCAAAATCAGACAAAGAACAAACATCACATCTCTCATCTCTCGTTTCTCGGTTATTAGACGAATTTTCGGATAACCCCGAACTAAATAGTGTCATCACACAAGCGTCCACTCCATTTATGACGCAAGAAGACCTGGCTAATATGGAAATGGATGCACTCATCTCAGAAACAGGAGCAGACATAGCTATACAAAATGGTGGGGGTGTTAGGTTTAATAGTTTTCCCGCAGGACCAATCACCGTGATGGATATTCTCAAACTTGATCCATTTGGTAATGATGCCATTATGTATGAGATGACTGGACAAGAAATTGCTAATTTCATTTGCAATGATTACGATATCGATATGAAACAAACAGTGTATGTCGGCGGTTGCACCTATACCATGCAAATCAACCCAACAGATAAATCATCAAAAAAAATAGACATCTTGCTGCCAAACGGAAAACCTATCAGTAAAACAAAAAAATATAAGGTAGTGACAAATAGTTATGCTGCATCCATCAGCACTTCTCCAAAACAAGACCCAGGCATTTCACTCTTTCGCCCTTGTTCCGATTTTGTAATTGATTTTCTAAAAAAACAACCATCTGTTTCATACACCAATACTCATCGCACTAAAATAAAATTATAGAGATAAAAGGTGACCCTTAAAGTCGTCTTAACTCTATCCATTGCTTCTTATTAAGTCCTTATTGTGTGTGTTGAGGACTTATTAAGTCCGTGAATTTGTGAATTTTTCGTTTTTTTATTTGTTTTTTCACTCGCTTATTCGTAACTTTCGCTACGTTTCACTACGCGCAAGTTACTCTCGCTCGGAAATAAAAATAAAAACATGAAAAACTTTTTTCGTTTTTATTTTGTATTTCGCTCGCTTATTCGTAACTTTGTACTATATTATGTATTGTTAAAAGGACTTAAACTTATATATAGATAAAAATGAAAAATATTCTTGTAATTGGCTCAACAGGCCAAATTGGCTCAGAACTCACCAAAACATTGAGGGGAATTTATGGTAATGACCATGTAGTGGCAGGTTATATCCCTGGAGCAGAACCAACTGGCGAATTGGCAGAAAGTGGTCCTAAAGAAATTGCTGACGTAACTAACGCACCACAATTATCCGAGGTAGTGAAGAAATATAATATTGACACTATCTATAACCTTGCTGCACTGCTTAGTGTTGTAGCAGAAAAGAAACCTATATTAGCATGGAAAATAGGTATTGACGGACTATGGAATATCTTGGAAGTAGCACGTGAAAACAACTGCGCCGTATTCACACCAAGCAGCATTGGTTCTTTTGGACCTTCTACTCCTCATAATGGTACTCCACAAGACACACTACAACGTCCACGTACCATATATGGCATTTCAAAGGTTACTACAGAAATGCTTTCTGATTATTATTTCTCAAAATATGGCGTTGACACACGTGCTGTACGCTTTCCAGGACTTATCAGCTTCGTAACTCCTCCAGGTGGTGGAACAACAGATTATGCTGTAGATATATTCTATTCTGCCGTACGTGGAGAGAAGTTTATATGTCCTATTGCAGAGGGTACTTACATGGATATGATGTACATGCCAGACGCCTTACATGCCGCTATCTCATTAATGGAGGCTGACCCTGCACGTCTCATCCACAGAAATGCATTTAATGTAACAGCAATGAGTTTTACTCCAGAACAGATTTATTCTGAAATCTGTCTATATTGTCCAAAATTTGAAATGGTTTATGATGTTGACCCACTGAAACAAAGCATCGCTGACAGTTGGCCAAACTATATGGATGACTCTGCCGCACGAAACGAATGGGACTGGGCTCCTAAATATGACATTCACAATATGACAGTGGATATGTTAGAGAAATTGAAATTAAAATTGGGATAAACGTTAAAAATATGGATAATTTAAGTTATGCGCTCGGTCTGGGTATAGGACAGCAACTCAGACAAATGGGACTCAAGGATGACCTCAAAATTGATGACTTTGCACAATCAATAACTGACGTACTTCAAGGTAACGAGCTGAAAATAAAGAATCAAGATGCACAGAAAATTGTAAATGATTTTTTTGAGGCACAAGAATCAAAATTACAAGCTCAGCGTATGGAAGCAGGTAAGGTGCAGCTTGAAGAGGGAAAAGCCTTCCTCGTAGAAAATGGCAAGAGAGAAGGTGTCGTAACGACTAAATCAGGACTACAATATGAGGTACTTCAAGAGGGTACAGGAAAAAGTCCTAAGGCAACCGATAAGGTACAGTGTCATTACGAAGGAAGACTTCTCAACGGTAGTGTGTTTGACAGTAGTTACAAAAGGAATGAACCTGCTGTGTTTGGTCTGAACCAAGTAATTGCTGGATGGACTGAAGGTGTGGGACTCATGAAAGAAGGTGCTAAATATCGTTTTTACATCCCTTATCTCCTTGCTTACGGAGAAAGTGGTGCAGGAGAGATGATTCCTCCTTATGCAACACTTATATTTGATGTGGAATTACTGAAAGTACTATAAATTTGAATAATTAATAAAATAACAAAACTATGAAGAAAATTTTTGCAATCGTAGCCGTAGGGGCTACACTCGCCCTCGCAAGTTGTGATGGTGGAGTAAATCCTACACTCAATGACAATGTTGACTCTATTGCTTATAACCTCGGACTCTCTCAAGGTGATGGTTTGAAGCAATACATGCAGATGCAACTGAAGATCGACTCTACTATGATTGATGATTTCATCAAAGGTCTGCAAGAGGGTGCACTGAAAGAATCTGATAGCGGTGATGACGCATATCGCAAAGGACTTGAAGTAGGCGCTCAAATCAAACAGATGGCTGAAGGTCTGTCAAGAGAGGTGTATGCTGATGATTCTACAAAACAAGTAAATCCAAAGAATATTGTTGCAGGTATCATTGCTTGTTTGAAGAACAAAGCCCCAATGAGTGCAGATTCTGCTTTCGCTACGTTCAACAAACAACTTGAACCTATTCGTGAAAAGAATATGATGAAACAATATGGTAAGGAGAAGGCAAATAATGAAAAATGGCTTCAAGAAAATGCTAAAAAGGAGGGTGTACAAACTCTTCCTTCAGGATTGCAATACAAAGTCTTGGTTGAAGGTAATGGTCAACTCCCTAACGACACAACCGTTGTTCGTTGTCGCTACGAAGGTAAACTCATCAATGGCACTGTCTTTGACAGCAACTTAGAGAGCGAACAACCTTTGCAAATAAATATGGCTCAACCTAACGTTATCGAAGGATGGGTTGAGGTGTTAAAGATGATGCCTGCTGGAAGTAAGTGGGAAGTTTACATCCCTTACAAACTGGGATATGGAGTACAAGATATGGGACAAATTAAACCTTTCTCTACACTCATTTTCACAATTGAAACTCTAAAATAAGACAATGACAACAATGTTTATAACAACAAAGTCAAGAGTGATGATCATAGCATTGTCACTCTTGGCAATAATGACTTCACTCAACGCACAGAAGAAATCCTCACAGATAAAATTGACAACACCTGCCGACTCAGCAGCATATATTTTCGGTGCTATGCAAGCCAATGGTCTCAAAGACTACCTCGTAAATGAATTAGGGGTTGATACAACCTATATGGAGTATTTCTATAAAGGACTTCTGACACGCGTAGGTGAAGATAACACAGGCAAGAAAAACGTAGCAAGACTGGCAGGCCAAACAATTGGTGGAGATATCGTAAAGTTTGGCAAACAACTAAGCAAACAGTTTTTTGGAGATAATAGTGAAGAAACAATTGATAACAAAATCATTGCAGAATCTATGATTGCTTCTCTGAAAGGAGAAAATCAATATACCACCCAGCAAGCCAATGACCTTTTTCGTGACATCATGACAAAAAAACAAGAGGAGTTGAAAGAGAAATCCTATGGTAGCAACCGCCTTGCTGGAGAACAATTCCTTACTGAAAACGCGAAGAAACCTGGCGTCAATACACTACCAGGTGGAGTACAATACAAAATACTTCAAGAAGGGACAGGTATAAAACCAAAAGCTACAGATAAAGTCAGTGTAAATTATGAAGGACACTTGATTGACGGAACAGAATTTGACAGCAGTTACAAACGTGGCAAACCTTCAGAATTTAAATGCAACCAAGTAATAAAAGGTTGGACAGATGCGCTGACAAACATGCCAGTAGGCAGTAAGTGGGAGGTTTACATACCACAAGACAGAGCATACGGAGACCGTGAGGCAGGTAGCATAATCAAACCTTATTCCGCACTCATCTTCACAGTTGAATTACTTGACATTGTGAAATAACAAAGAAACAAAACATATGGAATATAATTTTCGGGAGATTGAAAAAAAGTGGCAAGAGGCATGGAAACTACAAGGTTTATATCATGTCACTGAAGACACGAATAAGCCAAAATACTACGTATTGAACATGTTTCCTTATCCATCTGGAGCAGGGCTCCACGTGGGACACCCTCTTGGTTACATAGCAAGTGATATTTATGCTCGTTACAAACGTCTGAAAGGATTCAACGTGCTTAACCCAATGGGGTACGACGCTTATGGACTACCTGCAGAGCAGTATGCCATACAAACAGGACAACATCCTGAGGTGACGACAAATCAAAATATAGCACGATATCGTGAACAATTAGACAAGATCGGATTCTCTTTTGACTGGGACAGAGAGATCCGAACCTGCTCTCCCGATTATTATCACTGGACACAGTGGACCTTTGAACAAATGTTCAACAGTTACTACGATGAGAAACAACAAAAAGCACGTCCTATCAGTGAATTAATAGAGACTTTCAAGCATGAAGGTACACAATTTGATAGGAAGAGATGGGATGAACTCAGCGAACAAGCGCAGAGTGATGTATTGATGAATTATCGTATTGCTTTCCTTGGCGAAACAATGGTGAATTGGTGCCCTAAACTCGGTACCGTACTTGCCAATGACGAAGTAGTGGACGGACTGAGCGTGCGAGGTGGTTATCCTGTTGTTCAACAAAAGATGCGTCAGTGGTGCCTACGAGTCAGTGCTTACGCACAACGTCTGCTTGATGGGTTAGACACCTTAGATTGGACAGACTCCATAAAAGAGACACAACGCAACTGGATTGGACGAAGTGAAGGTGCAGAGATGGAGTTTCACACAAAAGACGGCGTTTCTTTCACAATATTTACTACCCGTGCAGACACTATCTTTGGGGTCACATTCGTAGTGCTCGCACCTGAGAGTGAACTCGTTATGAAAGTCACTACCGACAGCAAAAGAGACGAAGTCAATACTTACATAAACGAAACACGCAAACGCACAGAGAGAGAAAGAATGATTGATCGCAAGGTGAGTGGTGTCTTCACTGGAAATTATGCAATAAACCCACTTAGTGGGAAAGAAATTCCTATTTTTGTCAGCGATTATGTGCTTGCAGGATATGGTACTGGTGCCATCATGGCAGTTCCGGCACACGACAGCAGAGACTATGCTTTTGCAAAACACTTTGACCTACCAATCATACCACTGATTGAGGGGTGCGATGTAAGTGAAGAGAGTTTTGATGCAAAAGAAGGAATCATGTGCAATAGTGATTTCTTAAATGGTCTAACAGTGAAAGAAGCCATACGTAAGACAAAAGAATATATAGCGGAAAAGGGTATTGGTAGGGTAAAAGTAAATTATAAGTTACGTGATGCCATTTTTTCACGTCAACGTTATTGGGGCGAACCTTTCCCTGTTTACTA
>R22__coassemble_2638_pt1 | contig 7484 bp, 4 predicted proteins | sample R22__metabat2_low_PE_052 | metagenome-assembled genome bin R22 | reverse complement strand
AAGTTAGACATTTTTAAAGTTACTAAATGTGTCTACTTATTTCAGGATAAGACACTCTCACTTCTCTCACTTCTCTCTCTCCTCTCACTTCTCTCACTTTTTTTTGCACGTATGCAAAAAAAATTGTAACTTGCGCAATAAAAAGATTAGTTATTATGATGAGTAAGAAGTATTTATATGTATTGTTACTGTTGATGTGTGTCTTCAGTGCAAAGAATGTGTTGGCTCATACGTATGTTCTTTTCAGTGATGGTATGCCAGCTGACGCTGTAGTTATTATTAATGGTCAGGAATTTCGTGGTTTGAATGCGCAGGGGGACCAGAGTATAGAATTGGAGTCATTGCAGGCAAGTGATGTCATTGTGCAGGTTGGCGGTGGATATCAGGCTCGTGTCACGGTAGATAATAATAATTATCAAGTGAATATTAAATTCGTTCAGTTCTTTGTTCCTACGGAGTCGACGACCGCAGAGACGCAGTATGAGTATTTGTTAAAGATGCCTTTGGCATATATAAAGAAGGTTGGAAGTAACATTAAGCACACAACCAAACGTGGTGATGCTGATGCGTTTATATTCATAGAAAAGACGCAGGGGCAATATTATATATATGATAAGACTGCAAAGTGTTATATATCTTGGTCAAAAGAAGCAAATGGCTCGCCTGCTTCTGTTACTTCTTCAAGTAATGTGCGAATTTGTGGAACAAAGACAATTGCAAAGACTTGGCAATTGATGATGTTGAGTGAACAGACGGTGGCGATCATACCTGGCACGGTGACGAATCCGACAGGGGCTTCGCCAGCATTGAACTTCACAGGTGGCATTGCGCAGGATTATGTGCTGAATTTGTATCGTGCAGATGATTCTAACAGTGCGTGGACGATTCAAGATCCATCGGCTGGTTCAATGCCTTGTGCAACGAAGTTATTCGCTTTGCCTGGTGCAGAGTATATGCATAAACTCATTACAAACGAGGGGGAGACGGTGGTAGATGTTGATTTTGGAGAGGTGCAAACGCTCTTTTTGAATGCAGATAGAGTTGGTAGGGGGAATGATTATAAATATGTCTCAGGTACTGCCCCTAATGAAGAGGGGGAGTATGTGTATGTAGTACATATAACAGATGCTGATGGTGCTTTGTCGAAGGTAAATGTAAACCTTACCGTCAGTTCGTTTTTACAATCGCCCACACCGATGATGTCGTGGCTCGCGTGGAACTGGTTTGCGCGTTCTATCAGCCATGATAAGATGGTCGCTATTGCGAAGGGTATGCAGAAGCATGGACTCATTGATGCTGGATTTAATACGATAGTGTTGGACGACACCTGGGCTGCACCTACAAGTGATAAATCGGCACTCACGTATGACTCATCTAAGTTCCCTCAAGGAATCAGTGGTTTGAAGACAGCGCTTCGTGGTGTTAATTCAAAAATGAAAGTGGGCATATATAGTGATGCTGGTTGCATGACATGTGAAAATTATCAGCCAGGCAGTTATCAGTATGAGACACAGCATGTCGCATTGTTTGACTCATGGGGAGTAGATATGTTGAAATATGATTACTGCAATTCGGAGGCAAGTACTAAAGTGAGTTATACGCAAATGGGTGATGCCATAGAGGCTTTAAATAAGACGCGTAAAAGCAAGGATGTGAGTCCGTTTGTGTTTAACATCTGTGAATGGGGGAAGACTCAACCGTGGTTATGGGGTGCTGAAGCAGGTGGAAGCAGTTGGCGTGCCACCAGTGATGCTCGTGAGGATTGGATTGGTAATAACTCTCGTCCTGGAGTGCTTGGGGGAGTGGATGAGACTCGTCGTTTGTGGATGTACGCGGGTGTAAATAGATTCAATGACCTTGATATGATGTGTATAGGGTTGCACGGTCTGGGTGGACCAAGTAACAACACTATGAATCACATGAGTAACGGTGGTGTCATTACGGGGTTGACAGACAATCAAGCACGTACGCAGATGTCGTTGTGGTGTATGTTGGCAAGTCCGCTCGCTCTTACATGTGACTTGCGCGAAAATCCTAAAGGTGAGGCGAATAGTGGTGTCACATTGCCATCGCCGCTTATCACTGATGCTGATGTCACAACACTGACTAACGTAGATATACTGTCAATTAATCAGGACACACTTGGTCAGCAAGCTGAATATATGGAAGCACTTTCTACGGGTGTCACCAATTATCAAACAACAGGATATGATGTGTATGTGAAAGATTTGACTCATGGTAGATTTGCTGTGTCGGTTACAAATAGAAGTACAAGCGCAATGTCAAGTGTTAGTTTGACTCTCACTGACTTATATATGCAAGCAGATAGGGCTTATATGTGTAGAGAGGTGTGGAGCGGTAAAGATTCAGAAGTGGTGAATACTTTATCAACAGGCGCACTACAACCTTGTGAAACACGCGTATATATATTATCACATCAAGGCGCCCCTGCCTCAATTAGGGAATATAAGTACACGTCGCAAGAACTACCCGCTTATGACCTCGCAGGGAGGAAAATAAACATACCCTTCCAGATGCAGCCAACTGTGCAAAAAGGAAGGGTAGTCATGTATTAAGAATAAAACACCTATTTATATAGGAAACGTTTTATATTGCGTTTCGGTGTTTTTTGAAACTCTTCATCACGGAATTCAAAAGCGTGAATTTGTGCATAACGTGGCAAACTGGAATTGATGAGAGTACGTGTTTCATTTGTCAGTTCATAACCAGGTGCATAGAGTAATGCAATCAGTTTATGCTCCCTTTGCACAACGATACATTCGTCTATATTAGTATATTTGGTTATTACGCTTTCAATTTCTTCGGGATAGATGTTTTGTCCGTTTGCTGAGAGCAACATATTTTTCTTGCGCCCACGAATGAAAATATGACCTTCAGAGTCAATGGTGCCTAAGTCTCCTGTATGGAACCATCCTTCTTCGTCAATAGCCTCCTTGGTGGCTTCTGTGTTTTTGTAGTAACCTATCATCAAGTTTGTTCCCCTGCAGATAATTTCTCCAGGTTCTTTCTCAGGGTTATCACTAAGTATTTTTACTTCCATTCGATCACAAGGACATCCGCAGCAGTAGTGTGGGTGATTGTCATAATGAGAAAAACTGATAAGTGGACCACATTCAGTCATTCCATATCCTGAGGTGAAGCGAAAACGAAGTTTATCTATTAAAAAGTCTTCAATATCTTTACTCGCACCAGCCCCCCCGAAAACGACCTCGTGAAAATGCATGCCAAAGGCTTCTTCAAGACTACAACGGATCTTTCTGTAAATGAATTTATTGACAAACGGTATGTGACAAAGCAGTCGCATGCGAGTAGTGCCAAGCATAGGGAAAACTTTTGTGCGAATGATTTTTTCCACTATCAAAGGTACAGTAATTACAATATATGGTTGTATGTCTTGAAATGCTTTAAGTATGTATTTGGGACTTGGTAACCGACTGATATGGTAGATGGTACAACCAGACGAAATCGCAAACAGAAATTCAAAAGTCTGTCCAAACATATGTGCAAGAGGTAACATATTCATGAAGTTTTTGTCGGATGTCAGTCCAGCAGCATATATGCGACGTCCATACCATACGTTACTCCATAATGAACGTAGTGGTAGCATAACGCCTTTTGGATTACCTGTTGACCCAGATGTATAACTTATTACAGCAAGGTCTTCAGGGTTGCCGTCTTGTAAACACACATTATCTATTGATACTTGTGGTTTTTTGTCCTTTGGAACATTAAATAAAGTGTGTAAGCTGATGCATTCCAATCCGTTGATTTTGTCATATAAACTACTAAACACGAGTTTTGTTTCTGAGTGCTCAACGAGATTCTCCACTTGTTCTTTTTTGAAATCAGAGAGCAAAGGAACAAGTACACAACCGTAACTGAGAGCACCTAAATATGCCATTGCCCAAGCAGCGCAGTTTTTATCGCATATTGCGATCTTATCTCCTTTGACAATACCACGTGAGCGTAGTATCTCATGCATGTATAGAGTGTTTTGGTAGAGTTCTTCATAGGTATAACTCACATCGGTACCATAGTTAGATAGGGCTGTTTTATTCCAATGCTGACGTATGGAGTCATTAAGTAACGACATGATTGGTCTCTCATCGTAGTTGTTCATAATTTGTTTTTTTGAGATTTTAGAGCTCAAAAATAAATAAAAATAATAGCTGTGCAATTAATAAAATGTTAAATAAATGCAATTTAACACTTTTTTTTAAAAAGTGTGCAATAATTTTTGCACATTTAATTTGAAAATGTTTATTATATGATTTTTGCAAGTGCTTGTCCGGTGTAACTCTTCTCACAGAGAGCAATAGTCTCAGGTGTACCTTCTGCAACTATATATCCTCCATCATTCCCTCCTTCTGGTCCAAGGTCAATAATATGGTCAGCACATTTAATGATTTCCATATTGTGTTCAATGATGACGATACTATGACCTTTCTTTATAAGCGATTCAAAGGATGCAAGTAATTTTTTTATGTCATGGAAATGCAATCCTGTAGTTGGCTCATCAAAGATGAAAAGTGTTGGTTCAGACTTCTCTTGTGCTATGTAATATGCGAGTTTCACTCTTTGGTTCTCACCACCAGATAGGGTGGAGGAGGTCTGCCCTAGTTTGAGATACCCCAATCCTACGTTTTGAAGAGGGCGTAGGAGTTTGATTATTTTATGACATATTTTATTGTCTTGAGTCACTTCAAAAAACTCTATGGCTTGGTTGATGGTCATGTTGAGTATATCATCAACATTTTTATTACGGAATTTCACTTCTAAAGCATCATCTTTGAAACGATGTCCATGACAAGACTCACAAACCAATTCAATGTCATTCATAAACTGCATTTCAACCTTAATCGTACCTTCACCTTTACACTCCTCACATCGTCCTCCTTCTGTGTTGAATGAGAAATACTGTGCCTTATATCCCATTTGCTTAGATAATCGTTGTTCTGCAAGTAACTTACGTATCTCATCCCACGCACCTATATAAGTAACGGGGTTGCTACGCGTGGAAGTACCAATAGGGTTTTGGTTGACAAACTCAACATGATGTATTAAAGACATATCGCCTGTGAGTCCAGCAAACTGACCAGGTCTGTCGCAAACTTCATCAAGGTGGCGTTTCATAGCATTATACAGGATGTCGCGAACGAGTGTAGATTTACCTGAACCACTTACTCCTGTGACGACAGTCATCATATTGAGTGGTATGCGTACGTCAATTCCTTTGAGGTTATTCTGTCGAGCTCCATTAATTGTTATGTAGTTATTGACAGGTCGACGTACAGCAGGTACGTCTATTGTGTCTTTACCTAATAGAAAATCAATGGTGTGTGACTGGGAAATAGTATTTTTCTCCTTCGTTGATTTTCTTTTTAATATGGATGATAGTGTGCCTGCAAATACCACATTTCCTCCGAGTCGTCCTGCGTCAGGACCGATATCAATGATATAATCTGCTGCACGTATAATCTCTTCGTCATGTTCCACCACTACCACCGTATTGCCAGCCTCTTGCAAACGTCGTAATATAGATATGAGACGTGATGTGTCGCGCGAATGTAGTCCAATGCTTGGTTCATCTAGAATATATAGTGACCCTACAAGTGCACTGCCTAAATGAGTGGTGAGGCGTATGCGTTGACTCTCTCCACCCGAGAGCGTAGAAGAGAGTCTATCAAGTGTTAAGTAGTGCAAGCCTACATCTATAAGGAATTGCAGACGTGATGATATTTCTTTTAGAAGAGTATCGCCGATGAGACGTTCTTGTTTTGTGAGTTTAAGAGTTTTGAAAAAATGTAATAACTCACCGATATCCATTTCGCAGAGCTCAGTAATGCTGTGTCCACCAATTTTTACATATTCAGCTTCATGGCGTAGTCGATGTCCATGACATTCTGGGCAGGTGGCTTTCCCACGATATCGTGCCAGCATTACACGGTTTTGTATTTTATATTGTTTTTCTTCAAGAAAGTGGAAAAACGTATCAATGCATACGTTCCAAGAATCTGGGTCAGACTTGTCGCTTGATGGCTTTCGTTTCTTTGTCTCGCCGTGCCATAATAAGTCTTTTTCCTTTTGTGTTAGTTGATAGTAAGGTGTGAAAATAGGAAATACTTTGTTATAACGACGTATGAACTCATCTTTCCATTGACTCATCACCACACCACGCCAACACATAACTGCACCATCATATAAACTGAGTTCTTGATTGGGTATTACCAACGCTTCGTCGATGCCGATGATTTTACCAAAACCTTCACATTGTGGGCAAGCGCCTGCTGGTGAGTTGAAGGAGAACATCTGTTCGTTTGGTTCTTCAAATGTAATCCCATCAGCTTCGTATTGTAGAGAAAAATAATTATAGGCCCACTTGCCGTTTTTTTGTTCCGTAGCAAGAGCTATTTTCCCATTACTTTCATACAAGGCTGTTTCACAAGAGTCTGTGAGGTGAGATATCGTGTCTTTATCATCATTACAGAGAAGTCGTGCAATGATGATGTAGGTGACATCCTCAACTGTTTCCGTGTGTGTCCATCCTTGTTTAGCATAAATGTCAAGTTGTTCTTGTTCCGTACGTCCACGATGTGGAGTGAGTGGACACATCACCATAACTTTACTGCCCTTTGTTTGATTGAGCATGCATTGTACGACATCATCTACTGTATGCTTTTTCACTTCTTTTCCAGATAGTGGAGAGAAGGTGTGTCCAATTTTGGCGAAGAGCATACGCATGTAATCGTATATTTCTGTGGTGGTGCCTACGGTGCTTCGCGGGTTGCGTGTCCCTACTTTTTGTTCAATGGCAATAGCGGGAGGTATGCCTTCTATGAAATCACAGTCAGGTTTTGCTAACCGCCCCATAAATTGTCGGGCATACGTAGAGAGACTTTCAACATAGCGTCGTTGCCCTTCTGCATAAAGTGTGTCAAATGCTAAAGATGATTTCCCAGAACCACTCACACCTGTGATGACAATAAACTTATCTCGAGGAATATCAAGGTCGATATTCTTCAAGTTATTCACCCTGACTCCACGTAGATGAATCAGGGGGTGTGGTTGTGAGATGTCTTTAGACTTACCTGTCACAAAATCTTAATGATGTTGGAGAATCCAGTAATGTCAAAGACCTCCTTTACTTGTGGTTGCATGTTTTTCAGAACGAGTGAACCGTTGCGGGTATTTACGCTTTTTTGTAGTACAAGAAACATACGCAGTCCTTGGCTGCTGGTGTATTCCATATCACGACAATCTATTTCTATGTCAGGGTTGTCTCCTTCTAAGAGAGGTTGAATGTCTTCATGAAATTGTCCCACGTTGGTTGTGTCAATCCTACCATTAAGGACGACTAGGGTTTTAGTTCCCTCATTACTGATTCTTACGTTCATAAGTTTATTTTATTTTTATTTTAAATTGTAGTGTATTCTGTTTATTGCTATATGTGTATGAGACATCAT
>R22__coassemble_2594_pt1 | contig 7557 bp, 5 predicted proteins | sample R22__metabat2_low_PE_052 | metagenome-assembled genome bin R22 | reverse complement strand
AGAGCAAGTAGCAGAAACAATATCGGTAATCACACGTATTCCTGTAAGTAAGATGGCACAAGATGAGGGCGAACGTATTCGTGGAATGCGTGATAAACTCAAAGGTGACGTAATAGCACAAGACAAAGCAATAGATAAACTCGTGAGTGCAATACAGAGAAGTCGTATTGGACTGAAAGACCCAGCACGACCAATTGGTACATTCATGTTCCTTGGTCCGACGGGAGTAGGTAAGACATATCTCGCTAAACGTCTGGCAAATTATATGTTTGGCAGTGAAGATGCACTCGTGAGAATAGATATGAGCGAATACATGGAGAAATTTACCGTGAGTAGATTGGTCGGAGCACCTCCAGGATATGTCGGGTATGAAGAGGGGGGTATGCTGACTGAGAAGGTAAGAAGAAAACCATATTCAATAGTCTTGCTTGACGAAATAGAAAAAGCACATCCTGACGTGTTTAATATCTTACTACAAGTGATGGATGACGGACGATTGACAGACTCCAATGGTAGAACCGTTGACTTCCGTAATACGGTAGTAATAATGACGAGTAATGTCGGCACAAAACAACTGAAGGAGTTCGGCATGGGAATAGGTTTCTCTGCCGGTGATAAAAACCGTAAAGATGTTAGTGAAGGAGTAATAAGAAAAGCATTGAATAAACAGTTCTCTCCAGAATTTCTTAACAGAATAGACGATATAATTACTTTTGAACAATTGGACGAAAATGATATATTGAAAATTATCAATATTGAGTTGCGAGGATTGTATGAAAGAGTAAAAGAATTAGGTTATAGCTTGGAAATAACAGATGAAGCAAAGACATTTGTCGCTAAAAAAGGATATGATAAACAACTCGGAGCTAGACCACTCAGACGCTCTATACAACATAATATAGAGGATAAAGTCTCTGAACTCATCGTTGAGAATATACCAAAGAAAGGTAGTGTGATAGATGTAGTATTGTGTGCAGACGACATAAAAGTACAGGTGAGAGAATAAAAGTGATTATATAGTATGAAGTTGATAGTAGTTACAAGTACGAAATTCTTTGTGGAAGAGAACAGCATAATAGATGCACTCTTTGAAGAAGGGGTTGATTATCTACATATAAGAAAACCGGATTCAGACATAGAGTTTTGTGAACGGCTTGTGAAACTCATCAATAAGAAATGGTATAAGAAGATCATCATGAATGACCATTTCAAACTAAAAGAAGAATATGGGTTGAAAGGGATTCATGTGAGTGATAGAACTCCAGACTTACCTAAGGGATATAATGGATTTTATACTCGTTCGTGTACTACCTTTGAAGAGATAGATTACTGGAAAAAACGTGCTGGATATGTTGTGACATTAGGCATGGATGACGAAGAGAAAGCACATCGATTTGAGTTGGCTGGAGTTATTGATAAAAATGTAATAGCAGACCAAGTACGTTCGGTTGATGATGTGCGCAAGTTTAGAAGTATGGGATTTGGTGGAGTAGTATTAGATGATTTGTTGTGGGGACAGTTTGACTTTCACCAAACAGCTAATTATTCAAATTTGATAAAAACGTTTAAAGACATAAGAAAAGCTATATGAAAAAGATTGTCATTATTGTTGCTCTCGTATTGGTTGGCATAACTAATCTCGTAGCACAGGATTGCTATACAGGTTGGACAAGTAACCTCCCTGATGCAGGTAAAGGGGTATATCTTACCAATGTAGGTAATATGAATATTTATCGTTCAGTGTGTAGCACAACATATGTGCCTGTCAATGGTTCTGCTATAGTAGATGGCAAAATTCGAGGCATCTATCATTATATGAGCGGAATGATTTTTCATATCATAATAGATCCAATTACTGGCCTGTGTGATTATGGCGAAGTAGTACAAGATGGATATTCAATGTGTGCATTATGTACTGCACAAGATCAGACAACTGGCGAGGTGTGGGGACAATTCTATAATGACAAGGGAACAACAGATTTCGGTAAGGTGGATTATACCACATGGACTCGTACAACCATAAAATCAGGAATGTACCATATCTATTCAGTAATGGGAGTGAGTAGCGATGGTTACGTTTATGGCATTACTACGGACAATAAGGTTTATCAGATAGATAAAGAAGATGGTCGCGAGCTATATATAGGAAAAACAGGAGTAACACCAAATACTAACCTTCCTCAGGCAGGAGAGATTTATCAAAAGACAAATACCTTCTACTATACAGCATACGACAAAAATATCTCGCAAAATGCCCTCTTTACAATTAATCTGAATACAGGTGCTGCTACTAAAATAGCAAGTGCTCCTGCTGGCTTGTCGTTTATGCTTTTCTTACCACAAGAAGTAGATGATAAAGCACCTGCAGCATCAACTGATTTTAGTGTGGCGTTTGAAGGTGCAAGTCTAAATGGTAAAGCTACATTCACAGCCCCACTGAAAGCGTTTGATGGATCTCTTTTAAGTACAAGCGAACGACTGACTTATATCCTATATGTAGATAGCAATGAAGTGGTAAGAGGCCAATGTGATACTGGTGATAAGAAGACCGTAGACATTTCATGTGAAGGCTCACGTCAGCATGAATTCATGCTTAGATTTGAAAATACAGTAGGACTTGGTGATAAGGCAGTCGTTAATGAATGGGTAGGTTATGATATACCAGCAACGACAACTATGAACATTGTTAGAGATGATGGAAATTCTATTCATTTTGCTTGGAACGAGGTATCTAATATAGGCAAAAATGGAAAGGTGGTTGATCCAACTGATGTGACATATTCTTTATATGCTACAGACGGTGAATCTCTTAAAATGCTACTTTATACTGGAAAGAATAAAGAATTTGATTTCCCTTGCGAAACAGGTACAGATGAACAAGACTATCTTCAAGTAGCACTTGTTGTAACCAATGAAGCGGGGATGTCTGACAAAACATTCGCGGGACTCGTGGTTGGTGAAGCATTGCCTATGCCTTATGAAGAGCACTTCACTGGACTGGATGGATTTACGCATCTTGTCATACCAGTCACAAGTGGTTGGTATATAGATCAAGACTACGAAACTGACGGAGATGGACAATCAATTTGTTGGATGACAAACCAACCATTAGAGGGAGAGTTGTCCTTAGGTAAAATTACGCTGAAAAATAACAAAAATCCTAAGTATTCATTTGATTATCATGTGACACCAGGAGATGATTTGACCATAACTGTAGCCATACGTTTGAAGAGTGGTGAACTAAAAAATCTTGAAACTATCAAGGTAGCTGAGATGACAAAGGCTGAGGCTAAGTGGATTACTGCAAATTACGATTTGAGTGAATACATGGAAGAAGAATATATAATTCCAGAGTTCTTCCTAATAACTAATAATACAGATAGTGAATATAACGTCGCAGTGAACTTTGATAACGCATTGATAGCTGGTGATTATGACCCAACAGTGGAACCTGTTTATTCGGCTACATATCAACAAGAGAATGGAGTGTTAGACTGCGTTGGCAAGCAGAAGATGGTACTCCAAGATTGGTGACAGAAACGTTTGAATCGGCAGAAGCGTGGACATATTCACCAGAGCAAACTATTGAAGGTTTTAAGGTGCTTACTCAAGACGAAGGCGTATTTTGTAAAGTCTTTACATCTGAGACAATCGGATTTGAAGGCTATCCTGGATCTTTCTTCGTATGGAATGGGACAGACCATAATGATGGTACCACGAGTTTTAATGGACATAGCGGGGTACAGTCTCTTGCAACCGTAAATAAAGCGAATGCACTACTAACAGAATTTATTCCTTCAGATAACTGGATTGTTTCTCCTAAATTGCCTGGCGTGGAGCAAACTATCACTCTGTGGGGACGTAATCGTAATGGTCAAGAAACACAACCAGAACAATTAGAATTCTACTACTCAACTACAGATACCGAAATAACAAGTTTTGTGAAAATTAGCGAAGCAACACTTATTAGTGGAGAGTGGGAAAAATTATCTTTCCAAATTCCTACAGGTGCAAAATACTTTGCTATTCGCCAAATAAGTGAAAACGGATTCCTTCTTTTATTAGATGATATCTCATACCTAACGAGCGTAGAAGCTCCAGTTTCATTCAATATATATAGAAACGAAGAATTTATAGTAAATGTAACAGAGAAGACATATTTCGTGTCATCAGCATCAACATCAGAGAAATTCGAAATCAGTGCCGTCTATGCAGATGGACGCGAATCTCTTCCTGTAATAGCAACAGATTATGCAGGAATAGATGTCCTAAATGCTAATTCAGATAAATATACCACAGGAGTAATGTATGATGTCATGGGACGTAGAATTACATATCCATATAAAGGTTTAGTTATATCAAAAGGTAAAAAATGGCTTAAATAAATCAATCAAAAAACAATCAATAAATCAATCAAAAAATGGGAGACGGCAGAAAATTTAAAATTTTTGCTTGTGAAGGTTCAAAATACCTCGCAGAAAAAATTTGTAAAGAATTAGGACAACCACTTGGAGATTCGTCTGTGACACATTTCGCAGACGGAGAGTTCACAATCAATTATGAGGAATACATAAGAGGAAGTGATGTGTTTATCGTACAATCTACATTTCCACCAGTGGAAAACTTAATGGAATTATTATTGATGGTTGACGCCGCTAAGCGTGCTTCTGCGCATCGTATAGTTGCTGTCGTTCCTTATTTCGGATGGGCTAGACAAGACAGAAAAGATAAACCACGTGTACCAATAGGGGCTAAGTTGGTTGCTGACATGCTTTCTGTTGCTGGTATAGACCGACTTGTCACTATGGATTTGCATGCTGATCAGATTCAGGGCTTCTTTAATATACCTGTTGACCATCTCTATGGTTCATTAGCATTGGTACCTTATATTCGTAGTTTGAACCTTGAAAATCTCACAATTGCATCACCAGATGTAGGTGGCTCAAAACGTGCTGCTTTGTTCTCTAAGAAATTAAATAATGCGCCACTTGTATTATGTCATAAAGAACGTGCACGGGCTAATGTAGTAGATTCTATAAAGGTTATTGGTGACGTGAAAGATAAAGACGTCGTTATTGTTGACGATATGGTAGATACTGCAGGTACCATTACACTAGCCGCAAATAAAATGAAAGAAGCTGGAGCACGCACTGTACGTGCCGTCGCAACTCACTGTATTATGAGCGATCCAGCAAGTGAACGTGTGATGGATTCTGAATTAGGGGAGATAGTATTTACAGACTCTATTCCTTATCACGGAAATTGTGAAAAATTGAAACAACTATCTATGGCTGCTCCATTTGCAAAAGCCATTGAGAGTATTGTTAATCACCAGTCGCTAAGTACACTCTTAGACTTTGAATTGGAACACCCAAGTTCTAATAGGTAATGAAAATAAAACACAATTTGTTGTCGCTGTGCTTGATTGTTTCAGTGGCTTGTATGACCTTGTCGCTTAAGGCACAAAATAAATTCGAGTGGCGTGGTGTGATGATAGACGTAAGTCGTCATTTCATTCCTATTGAATATCTTTACAAAGAAATTGATGCTTTGTCTTATTTCGGGATGAATCGTTTGCATCTGCATTTGACAGATGCTGCAGGTTGGAGAATAGAAATAAAGTCGCGTCCTCGCTTAACAGAAGTAGGTGCTTGGAGAACGGAACGTCGTTGGGCTAATTGGTGGAATGGAAATCGCCAATATTCTGATAAAGAACATGGATTTGGTGGTTACTATACCCAAGAAGAATTAAAGGCATTGGTCGCTTATGCAAAGGATCACGATGTATTGATTATACCTGAAATAGAGTTTCCTGCTCATTCTGAAGAAGCTATTGCTGCATATCCTGAAATTGGCTATAATCATGCAGAAATGGATATGGCTAATGATAAAACATATTCTTTCATGAGAGATGTTTTGACAGAAGTCGCAGAGATTTTTCCTGCTCCTTATCTTCATGTAGGTGGTGACGAGGCTGCTACGCAAAATAGTATTCAGCCAATAGGTATGCGTGAAGTGAAGAAAATTGTGAATGCACTAGGTAAGAAAATGATTGTATGGGATGAGGCCTTAACTGATTCTCCACAAGATTCTGATATGATTATAATGGTATGGCGTGATATAAAGACAGCACGCCGTGCATTAGAATTAGGTCATGATGTTATTCTTTGTCCAGGAAAATACTGTTATTTAGACAAAGCACAAGATGCGCCAATTTACGAACCATTTGCTGCAGGTGGTTATTTACCTATTGATAGTGTGTTTATGGTGCCTAATCCAGCAGAAGGCTATGACGGGCATTCGCGTTTGTTGGGTTTACAATGTAATTTGTGGACAGAACATATTGAAACTCCAGAATATGCAGAATATATGATATGGCCACGAGCTTTTGCTGTAGCTGAATTAGGACAAATAGGATTTACTGACAAGCGAGATGTTAAAGCTTTTCATAAAAAGGCGCTATCAGCCGTAAGAATACTTAGAAACAAACTGCAGATTAACGCATTTGATCTTAAGAAAGAAGTAGGAGAGAGAAAAATACAGTTGAAGCAATATTGGCCAATAAAAGAGGTAAAGTATCAGACACAACCTTCTAGTGCCTATCCAGGTTCAGGTAAAAGAACTTTATGTGATGGTGTTTTTGGTGGGTGGAACAATACTGATGGTCGTTGGCAAGGATTTATTGGCAAAGGCATTGATATAGTCCTAGATTTAGGCAAACAATGCACATTTACATCAGTGCTTGGTGATTTTATGCAAAGCACTGGGCCAGAAATTTATTTGCCTTATCGTATAATAGTGGATATTAGTACAAACGGAATAGATTGGCAAGGACTATATGATGCCAAGTACGATGAATTGTATTGTGCTCGACAAGAGGATTATCAACAAATGGGATGGGGTGATACGAAGAAACAGTCACGTTATGACGCAACTGTTTCTGCAAGGTTTATACGTGTACGGGCATTACCCGGTATCAAGGGCGGTTGGATTTTTTGCTCGGAGCTTTTTGTTCAGTAGTTTTTTTAGTACTAACTTTCTTTGTGGTAGTCTTTTGTTTTAGAGGCAGACTATCAAGTTCCTTTTGTAGTTTCTCAATCTTCTTGTCTTTTGACTTTATCTCTTCATCCTGGTTCTTTATGACTGTGAGAAGAGAGTTGAGCTCATCGTTGTCCATATCTACAGGATAGAGAGTATTGATACGATTGAAGAAATCTGCAAGTATATTCATGTAATTGGTAAATGCGTCATACGGGCCATCGTACATTCCACGTTTTAAAGCTATTCCCTCAGCTTTTGTGCTCATATAGCGGAAATTCTTAGATGCTTGCAAATAATCCCAGTCTTGTTTTAATCGCTTATCGTTACAAATGCGAATACGATCAGCTACACTATATAATTTTTGGAAAGCCTCGCGTTGTAGTGTGTTGCCAAGCCAGCTACTTGTATCTCGTTCTTCTCCAACCCACGAAATGTTATAAGGAATGTCAAGTCCACCAGCAGACTTACGTCTACAAAGATCTGAAGGCCATGAAAATGTGCTTCCTTTACGTTTTG
>R22__coassemble_2385_pt1 | contig 8072 bp, 8 predicted proteins | sample R22__metabat2_low_PE_052 | metagenome-assembled genome bin R22 | reverse complement strand
ACCTTATCTCTACCTTATCTCTAGCTATAGGGTAGAGATAAGGTAGAGATAAGGTAGAGATATAACGGTGAAAAGACGAAGAAAAGGTAAAGAAAAGGTAAAGAAAAAAAGATGAAAAACAAATTTTTCCGTTTTTTTATTTTTTATTTGCTTTTTCGCTCACTTATTCGTAACTTTCGCTACGTTTCACTACGCGCAAGTTACTCTCGCTCGACAATAAAAATAAAAAAACATGAAAAATAAATTTTTCCTTTTTTTATTTTGTATTGTGCTCACTTATTCGTAACTTTGTATCGTAATATGCACAATAGAAATATGGGAAAAAATCAAAAGGAAAGCAGTTCGATAATGAAGGTGTTGGAGAACTCGTTCAAAAAACAGTGGGACAGACCATTGTTTAGTGATTATAATTCTTCAGTCAATTATACCTATGGCGAGGTGTATGAGAGAATTGTCAAGATACATTTGTTCTTGCGTGAGTGTGGAATAAAACCTGGTGATAAGGTGGCTCTGTGTGATAAGAATAGTTCTAACTGGGGAATAATATATCTGGGATTGTTTACTTACAAGGCAGTGATAGTTCCGTTGCTTGCTGATTTCAACGTGGAGCAGATAGTGAATTTAATAGAGCACTCTGAGTCGAAATTGTTGTTCACAAACAGAACTATCTATGACAAAACTCCTGAACTACATAAGATGGCTGTGGACGTGAAGACATTACATCCGTTTGATGTGGATGAGGCGTCTGAACTGTCTGGTGTGTTTAATCGTCTGGATGATGTGTATGAAAGGGAATTTCCAAACGGGGTGAGAAAACATGATGTGCAGTTTGATGAAGAAGAACCTGAGGACTTGTCGGTGATTTCTTACACGTCGGGTTCTACGGGTAATCCGAAGGGTGTGATGCTTTCTTACAGGGCAATGACTGCCAACAATACTTATGGTAGGAGTGAATTGCCTCTAAAACCGAATTCATCATGTCTGTCGCTCTTGCCTCTTGCTCACATGTTTGGTATGGCCTTTGATTTTATTTATCCTATCACATTGGGTTGTCATATTCATTTCCTCACACGCATGCCAAGTCCAAATATCGTGTTGAAGGCATTTGCTGAGATACGTCCGGTGCTGATCATATCGGTGCCATTGATTATTGAGAAAATTATTCAGGGACGTGTGATGCCGATGCTTCAGACGCGTAAGATGCGCCTGCTCCTGAAAGTTCCAGGAGTGAGGGATATAATCTATAGTCAGATAAAGAAGAAAATAGGTGCTGCCTTCGGTGGTAAGTTCTACGAGGTGATATTGGGTGGTGCTGGTGTGAACAGTGACGTGGAGACGTTGCTCAATAAAATACGTTTTCCTTACACCATCGGTTATGGTATGACGGAGTGTGCACCGCTTATCTGTTATTCTGATTGGCGTACGTTTGTGAAGGGTTCTTGTGGACGAGCCATCGATGGTGTGGAGATTGACATCCTCAGTGATGACCCTGAGAACGTGCCAGGCGAGATTGTGTGCAGAGGTCCTGTGCTGATGTCGGGATATTATAAAAATCCAGAGGCAACGGAGGAGGCTATCGATAAGGAGGGGTGGTTGCATACTGGCGACCTCGGAACGATTGACCGTAAAGGTAACCTCTTCATTCGTGGCAGGAAGAAAAATATGTTGTTGGGTGCGAATGGTCAGAATATCTATCCAGAAGAGATAGAAGACGTGTTGATGAGTCAGAGTTTGATAGATGAAGTGGTGGTGGTGCAGAGAGAACATAAACTCGTTGCTCTGATATACACATCAGAAAATACTCTGCAAGAGCATGATACGACGCGTGAGGAACTGCTGGAACAGTTTGACGACATGCGTCAGGAGGTAAATGTCAGACTTCCGAAGTTTTCACAGATTGCTGCTTTTGAACTGAGAGACGAGGAGTTTGAAAAAACACCGAAGAAGAGTATAAAACGATTCTTATATAAATAAACTTGTGAAATCATAAACTAAAAAAAAATAAAAAACACTATGAGAGTAATTATTTCAAAGAATTACGACGAAATGTCGTTGTGGGCAGCCAATTATGTTGCATCTAAAATCATTGAAGCAAAACCAACAGCAGAGAAACCTTTCGTGCTGGGTTGTCCGACGGGTTCATCTCCTCTGGGTCTGTATCGTCAACTCATCAATCTCTACGAGCAGGGAAAACTGAGTTTTGAGAATGTGGTAACGTTCAATATGGATGAATATGTTGGACTGCCAGAAGACCATCCGGAGAGTTATCATAGTTTTATGTGGAAGAATTTCTTCTCTCACATAAACATCAAAAAGGAAAACGTACATATCCTCAATGGCAATGCAGAGGATCTGCTTGCAGAGTGTGCTGCCTACGAGAAGGCAATCGAGGATGCAGGTGGAATTGATTTGTTCATGGGTGGTGTAGGTCCTGACGGACATTTGGCATTTAATGAACCAGGTAGTTCGTTGACAAGCCGTACACGCATTAAGACGCTTACAACAAACACTATTCAGGCAAACAGTCGTTTCTTTGATAACGACGTGACGAAAGTGCCTCGTCAAGCTCTTACTGTAGGTGTGGGAACGGTTATGGCAGCAAAGGAAGTGCTGATAGTATGTAATGGTCCGCAGAAGAGTAGAGCATTGCACGAGATCATTGACAACGGGGTGAACCACATGTGGACGGCTTCTGTATTGCAGATGCACCAACACGGAAACATCGTTTGTACGGAAGATGCTACTGAGGAACTCAAACTCTCTACTTATCAGTATTTCAAGGACCAGCAACAACAAGAAGGTATCGTACAACATTATTTAAACCTGTTTTAAAACGAGAGACGGTGACGGTGGAAACAAACGCTATATTACACATAGAGACGTCAACGAATGTGTGTTCGGTGGCTGTGTCTGAAAATGGTCAGGTCATTTTCCATAAGGAAGATATGGAGGGGCCTAACCATGCACGTGTGTTGGGTGGGTTTGTAGATGAGGCATTGTCCTTCACAGACAGTCATGCTATACCCTTCAAGGGGGTGGCTGTAAGCAGTGGACCAGGGTCATATACAGGACTGCGTATAGGTGTGTCAATGGCTAAGGGACTCTGTGTGGCACGCGACTTAAAACTCATCTCCGTACCTACGTTGCAACTGCTTTGTGTACCACTGCTCTTGGGAGAAAAGATACAAGACGAAGATGCATTGTTATGTCCGATGATTGACGCACGACGGATGGAGGTCTATACTGCCGTGTATGACAGAGCACTGCATGAGGTGAGAGAGGTGAGTCCACAGATAATTAATGAGTCATCATTTGAGGATTTGTTGGACACACACAATATGTATTTTTTTGGGAATGGCAGCAAGAAATGTGAGAGCGTGATACACCATAAGAACGCACACTTCATCGACGGCATAGTGCCGCTGGCAAAAAATATGATGCCACTGTCAGAAAAGAAATTGTTAAACGACGAAACAGAAGATGTTGCTTATTATGAACCTTTTTATTTGAAGGAATTCAAGGCGGGAACTCCAAAGCAACTAAACAGAAACCAATAAATGAAATACAACACACAACGGGATAAGTTAATACTACCAGAATATGGTAGGAGCATTCAGACAATGGTGGATTTTGCTGTGAATCTGCCAACAAAACAAATGCGTCAGGAATGTGCTGAGACAATAGTGGGACTGATGACAAAAATACACAGTGGCAATAAAGAGAAAGAGGAGGAGGTGACACAGAAAATGTGGAATCACCTGGCTGCCTTGTCTGGTTATAAGTTGGACGTGGATTTCCCTGTAGAGATTGATGACTTGCGACAGGTGTATGATAAACGAGAAAGTGTGGCTTATCCACAGACTAAGATAACGAAACGCCATTACGGGAAATTGATTGAACAACTGGCAGAGAAAGTGGAGAGCCTCCCTGAAGGCGAAGAAAAAACAGAACTGACACGCTTGTTGCTCAATCAGATGAAACGTGACTTGGGTGCATGGAATAAGAACGTCATGAGTGATGAGAAGGTGATAGATGACGTGAGAGAATATACTCATGGAAAAGTGAATTTACAAGTGCAAGATATGCAACTCATCTCAGAGGCAGAGGTGATAATTGGTACGGGACAACAGAAAAGTAATGCGAAGAGGAGAAAAAGAAAATAAATTATGGCAACATTCATTATAGACGGTGGACGTCAACTGCATGGCTCAATAACTCCACAAGGAGCAAAGAATGAAGCACTACAAGTGTTGTGTGCTACATTGCTCACTCCACACCCAGTGGTAATACATAACATACCAAACATACTTGACGTGAATAACCTCATCGCCTTGATGAAAGACATGGGGGTGGAGATTACAGTGGAGAGAAGTGAGAGGAGTGAGAGGAGTATGAGGTTTTGCGCAAGGACGTTGAACATGGACTACCTGCAGAGCGATGAATTCATTAAACGATGTGCTTCATTTCGCGGTTCGATACTTCTCTTAGGACCATTGCTCGGACGATTTCATAAGGCGTACGTCGCAAAACCAGGTGGTGACAAAATAGGACGCCGGCGTCTTGATACTCATTTCTTAGGTATATATTAATTGGGCGCTAAGTTCGAATATGACGAAACACGACAGATTTATGAAATCAACGCAGAGAGTCTGAAAGGTAAATATATGCTCCTTGATGAGGCTTCTGTGACTGGTACAGCAAATATAATCATGGCAGCAGTGCTGGCAAAAGGCACTACTCAAATCTATAACGCAGCATGTGAACCATACATTCAGCAATTGTGTAAAATGCTCAACGGCATGGGGGCAAGGATTTCTGGGATAGCATCAAATCTGTTGACCATAGAAGGAGTGGAAGCATTGCACGGCACAGAACACACCATACTGCCAGATATGATAGAAGTGGGTAGTTTCATCGGTATGGCGGCAATGACGAGAAGTGAACTCACCATCAATAATGTCTCATACGATGACTTGGGATGTATCCCGCAAACATTCAGACGTTTAGGCATCAATATAGAGCGCAGAGGTGATGATATCTTTATTCCATATCAGGAGCATTATCAAGTACAGTCATTCATGGATGGTAGCATTCAGACTTTTTCTGACGCCCCTTGGCCAGGATTGACTCCCGACCTGCTCAGTGTGTTGCTGGTAGTGGCAACACAGGCACAGGGTTCTGTGCTGATACACCAAAAAATGTTTGAGAGTCGACTGTTCTTCGTAGATAAACTGATTGATATGGGGGCTCAGATAATACTCTGTGACCCACACCGCGCTGTGGTGGTGGGACATAATCATAACATGCAACTACGTGCATCACGTCTCACTTCGCCAGACATACGTGCAGGAATTGCATTGTTGATTGCGGCAATGAGTGCGGACGGAGAAAGCAGTATCAGTAATATTGAACAGATAGACCGAGGATACGAAAATATAGAGGGACGCTTAAACGCATTAGGTGCTAAGATTGAACGTATATAGTTAAGATGATAAATACAGAGGATGTCTATAAAATTGGGTATCTCGCAAAGACTCATGGTCTGACGGGTGAGATGATTCTCGTGCGTTAGTGTTCCGAGATCAACTATTTCATCATCGAGACAGAAGGCATATTAGTGCCTTTCTTCGTGAAGAGTTTTCGTCCTCGTCGTAATGATTCGGCATTGGTGATGTTTGATGGAATTAATTCCGTGGAGAGAGCACAAGACTTCGTTGGGTGCAGTGTCTTCTTAGAACGAAAAAACGTGGAACAACAGCCCGCAACAATGGATGATGCAGAGGAACTGCCACTTAGTTATTTCATCGGATTTACAGTGGTGACAGACGAGAGAAGTGAGAGGAGTGAGAGAACCCCTCAAACCGAATTAGGGGTTATTGATTATATAGATGATGCTACGGAGAATTGTCTGTTCGTCTTAGATGACGGAACAATGATTCCTGTGCAAGAGGAATTCATAGAGTGGATTGACCACAAAAATAAAAGACTGGTAGTCAGTCTTCCTGATGGATTGTTAGACTTATGAAAAAAAAGATAGCTATACTTGGTTCTACTGGTTCGATAGGCAGACAAACACTCTCTGTCATCAGTGAGCATGACGATATGTACGAGGCTTATGTGCTCACAGCCAATAACAGTGTGGAACTATTGATTGAACAAGCTAAACAATATAAGCCTGAGACAGTGGTGATTGCTAACGAACAGCATTATGAGACAGTGAAAACGGCTTTGGAGGACTTACCGATAAAAGTATTTACTGGTTCGGACGCGCTGTGTCAGGTGGTGGAGGATGATAATGTGGATGTGGTGGTGGCTGCAATGGTGGGCTTTGCTGGGCTGAGACCTACTATCAGTGCTATACGAGCAAAAAAAACAATAGCATTGGCAAATAAGGAGACATTGGTCGTCGCAGGAGAATTGATTTGTCGGTTGGCAGAAGAAAATGGGGTGCCAGTGTTGCCTGTTGACTCTGAGCACTCTGCAGTGTTTCAGTGTCTGGAACCAGGAAATAAAATAGAGAAGATTCTTCTCACATGTAGCGGTGGACCATTTCGCACCTACTCATCACAACAACTCCTCAGTGTGACGAAACAAGACGCATTGGCACACCCTACATGGAATATGGGTGACAAGATAACAATTGATTCAGCCACGTTGATGAACAAAGGATTTGAGGTCATTGAGGCTCGGTGGCTCTTTGGAGTTAAGGGAGAACAAATAACGGTGGTAGTGCATCCGCAGTCGGTGATTCACTCAATGGTGCAATTTGAAGACGGAGCCGTGAAAGCACAATTAGGGGTGCCAGATATGCGCCTGCCGATTCAGTACGCATTGAGTTATCCGAAACGCCTGAAGTCGTCTTATGACCGCATAGATTTCTTTCAACTGAAGGACTTGACTTTCTCTTCGCCCAACACCGAACGCTTCCCTTGTCTCGCACTCGCTTACGAAGCATTGCGACAGGGAGGAAATAAACCATGCGTGCTGAATGCTGCGAATGAAGTGGCAAACCGAGCATTCATAGAAGAAAAAATAAGTTTTGTGCAGATAGGTGAAATAATAGAAAAAACTCTAAACAAAGTAGATTTCGTAAAAGACTCTACATTGGAAACATATTTACAAACAGATAAACAAGCGCGTGAATACGCAAAATCATTACTTTGATGGATACATTAGTTCAAATAGCACAGTTGATTGCAGCCTTTGCAATACTTATAGTCCTTCATGAGGGAGGACACTTCGTGGCTGCAAAAATGTTTAAGGTGAGAGTGGAGAAATTTTATCTTTTCTTTGACGGATGGGGTATTAAACTCTTCAGCACTTATTGGCCAAGAGTAAGAAAACTGATGGGGAAGGAACCCGTCAGAAAACAAGACAATGGAACGTACGAATACCAAGGCACAGAGTATGGCATTGGATGGATTCCACTTGGTGGGTACGTCAGCATTGCGGGTATGATTGATGAAACGAAAGACATCAATAAACTCTCTGCAAAACCAGAACCATGGGAGTTTAGGACCAAACCCGCTTGGCAACGACTCATCATCATGTTGGGCGGTATCATCGTTAATTTTATCACTGCTTTCGTCATTTATTCGGTGGTGTTGTTAATCAATGGCGAGAGTTATGTCGCACCTGAAGATATGACCTACGGCATGAAATTCAGTGAAGCTGCCCAGAAGGACGGATTCAGAGACGGCGACAAGATAATAAAGATAGATGACCAACCACTTGAAAAGTGGACGGTGGCATGTTTGCGCGACATCTCTAACGCAAAGACGGTCACCGTGAGACGTAATGATGAGAAAAAGGTTATCACTCTACCTGCGGGAATGAGTATGCTCGATATGATAGAACCGATGTACGCTCAAGAACGTCTGCCACTTTGTGTCGACAGCGTGATGCCAGGCACCCCCGCAGCAGAGTGTGGACTGAGAAAAGGTGATGTGATTACGGCTATCAATGGCGACACCGTGGCCGACTTCAATGATTTCACAGCTAAGTTGGCAACGCTCAGCACATCGCTGAAAAAAAATGCAATATCTGCAGACTCGCTACGAGAGCGAACGGTG
>R22__coassemble_2367_pt1 | contig 8121 bp, 9 predicted proteins | sample R22__metabat2_low_PE_052 | metagenome-assembled genome bin R22 | reverse complement strand
ATTATAATCTTATATCAGAGAATAGAGAAAAGATAACACTTGATTATATTAGTCAGTGTGTTCGTGGTCCTTTGTTACAGACGATACAAGTCGGTAGAGACAAAGATAAAATTATGGGTTATTCATTACATGGTGTTCATAAAGATGATATAGAGATGACACTTGGAGGATATCCAATAAAAAAAGAAGGTTCACAGGGACAAAACAAGACTTACCTTGTATCCTTGAAATTAGCACAGTTTAATTTTTTACATAGTGTGACAGGATGTACTCCTATCTTGTTACTTGATGATATATTTGACAAGTTAGATGCGGAACGTATGACTCAGATTATAAAACTTGTCAGTGGTAAACAATTTGGACAGATCTTCATCACTGATACAAATCGTGAAAATATTGACCGAATTCTGGAGAATACAGGTAAGGATTATTTACTTTATAAAGTAAAAGGCGGAAAGGTTTTTATATGAAACGATCAAACACAGAACATGTTGGAGATATAATTAATCAATTTCTCCGTCAGGAGGGACTGGAAACTCCTCTAAATCAATATAGATTGATTGAACGATGGAGAGACGTCGTGGGCGAGAGTGTGGCAAATTACACGGGCGAAATATATATAAGAAATCAGACTCTTATAGTGAAAATAAAATCATCAGCTCTAAAAAACGAGCTGATGATGATGCGTTCAGACCTTGTAAAGAAACTGAACAATAGCGTTGGAGCACAGGTGATTTCAGAAATTATGTTTCGTTAATCACCCGTAGCTTAATTTCTCATTTCTTATAATCCTTATTTAGAATTTCAATGACTTCTTTTGTTACATCGTATTTGTCGTTGACATATAACATCGTGGTAACAAGGTTGTTTTTTACAACGATAAAGTCGTATCCCTTGTCTTCCGCATATTCTTTCATCTTGGTATTGATGGTGGTCATTACATCTTTTTGTTTTTTAGTCAGTTTATCTTGAAGCTGCATAGATAATTTATCATGCAATTTAGCAAGGTTTGCTTCTTCTTTCTGTAAAGCCAGCGCTTCCTTTTCATATTGTTCTTGTGTCAACTGTCCTTTTTGTGCACGAGTCTGAAGACTTTGAACTTTTTGTGTGAGTGCTTTTGTCTTCTGACTTATTGTTGCTTCAGCAGACTTCTCTTCTTTGTCTAATTGTTCTTGTACCTCTTTATAATACTTATAATGCTCTTGTAGAGAATCTAAATCCACACATGCTATCTTAAGGGATTTTTCTACTTTTTGAACCGACGCTTCTCGTTGCTCGTTTCTTGCTTTTATGTCACCTTTTTTTGTTCCTGTCTTATTACATGCAACCAATGTACATATAAGAGCCAATACTAATACAGAAGTTTTTTTCATCTTTCAATATAATTTAAATATGTTCTTTTATTGCTGTAGTTTTTTCTTTTCGCGCCTCACGGTCTTGGCTGACATTGCAACCAATCCCTCGTTGTCTCATGGCTTTGTTACTACCCACATGTATATTGGGAAATTTGCCATTTTTACCTAGTATAATTTTTATGGCTAACAACAACACGCACAATCCAACGATGACGAGTGTAGCACAAAACATTTTAATCATAGTACAAAGTTAATGATTTTTATTTGTACTAACAAATTTTTTCATTAACTTTGCACTTATAATATGACGCCTTTTTTTCAAAATATACTGCGTAGATATGGTATTAAGGGTTTGTTTGAATTCTCAAGAAGACATGCAATCCTAGGGTATATATGGGATGAATTACAGGATGAGTTAAAATCGTTTAACATAATTCGTGATGAGGAAAGTAACAAGATATTACGTCGTTGGTACACTCTTGTTTGTAAGATAGAAGAAAAGAATCGGCTCATCAACGAACAGTGTGATGTGGTGAAGCGAAAATTTCAAGACGAAGGTTTTCTTCCACAAATATTGAAAGGTGCATCGTTAGCTTCACTTTATGACAACCCGCTTCATCGAAGTACGGGAGATATAGATGTTTGGTTGAGAACAAACGACGATATCTCTACGGAACAAAGAAGTCTTACCTATAGTCGAGATGAAGTAGTTAAATATGTGAGAAATATAATGCCACAATCAAAAATTTGTTATCATCACATGGAATTTCCTGCAATTGATAAGACAGAGATTGAAGTGCATTTCACACCATCTTGGCTTGCAAATCCCTACCACAATAAACATCTACAACAGTTTTTTTTCAAAAATCCCTCGATCTCTTATGCAAATTCTCAGACATCACAGAACTTCCTTTTTAATGAGGTTTTTATTCTTGTGCACGTGTTTCGACATCTTTTTGGAGAAGGTATATCTCTTAAACAAGTGTTAGATTATTATCAAGTATTGAGAGCATCGCAATTAAAATATTGTTTATCAAACTTCCTTGATGTACTTGAACAAATTGGACTTACAAAATTTTTCACAGCGATTCTTTGGGTAGAGAAAGAAGTATTTGAACTAGATGACAAATATGTTGTGTTGACACCTAATGAAAAAGAAGGAAGGTTTCTCCTTGACGAAATTATTCTCAAAGGTAATGCTTTTGAAGATTCAAGTATTGATGCTCAACAACTTAAAATGAGCGATTTCACAAATCCCAGTCATGCACATAACTTCTTCAGTCGTGTAAAACGGGCAAATACCCTTATTTGTCATTTCCCAGATGAGGCCTTGTATGAAATACCGTGGCGTATATGGCATTTCTTTTGGAGACGAATGAAAAGATATTGATAAAAGAAAGTTTTTATTTTGTTTTATGAAAAAAAAATGTTAACTTTGCAAACATACAAGTCGTAAACAATAAATAAAAAATAAATACATGAACTTAAAATCACTAAAAAACATTGTTGGATTTATCTTATGTGTGACTTTGCTCGCTAGTTGTTCTGTCCCTCAAAAGATAGCATATTTTCAAGATTCTGATTTAGTTAATAACACGCCAGTAATGCCAGCACAAGAAATTAAAATTCAAGCTGGAGATAAACTTTATATCATGGTGAAAGCACAGGGATCACAGGATTTATCAACCATGTTTTCGTTACATGCGTCAAATACCCAAACATCGTCTGTTGGTGAAAATTCCCCATATGGTTTTACCGTTGATCAAAATGGAGATATAACTCTTCCTGTCGTAGGTAAAATTCATGCAGTAGGGTACTCTCGTGATAAATTAGAGGCGGTAATAAAAGAAGCTATTGAGAACTCTGGTCAAGCACAAGATGTAGCAGTTGCTGTATCATTTCTCAATCTCCACTTCAGCGTATTAGGTGAAGTAGGAGGACCAGGTGCTTATTCTATAAGTCGTGATAAGATCACTATAGTGGATGCTATTTCAATGGCTCATGATCTTACAATTAACGGACGTCGTGACAATATAAAAGTATTTCGTGAAGTGGGTGGTCAGCAGAAAGTCTATACCATAGACTTGACCAGTTCACAGGATATTCTTTCAAGTCCTGTGTATTATCTTCAACAGAATGATGTCGTTTATGTTGAACCAAATGATATGAAAAAACGTCAGAGTACCGTAAATGGAAATAATATTTATTCCACAGGTTTTTGGATTAGTATAGCTTCGCTTCTTATGAGTACGTTGACATTTATCAGAAGTTGGTAGGGATATTTGATATAAAATAATATTTTGAAATAAAAAGTAAAAGATATGGCTTTAGAACAGCAAAAAAATAATCAGGCAGCACTGCCAACCAAGCGCCAGTTGCAGCAACACAATATAAGTGAAGACCTCCTTCAGCTCAAAGATTTAATGTATCTTTGTTTGATGAAGTGGTATTGGTTCGTCATCTCTTTGGTGGTATGTCTTATCATTGGTTATATATTTATAGGCAAACAACAGCCAACGTATATGAGTGTCACCGAGATACATGTGAAGAATGACCAAGGAGGACGAGGAGTGAGTGGTGGCTTTTCTTTCAATGACTTAGGCATGATGAAATCGTCATCTAATGTAGATAACGAAAAATATGTATTTCAAAGTCCTGACCTTATGCGCTATGTAGTCGAAGACCTTAAACTTCAAGATAATTATACTGTCAAAGGACGTCTGCATACTTCTGTACTCTATAAAAAAACATGCCCTATTGAAGTGACTATATATGATGAAAAAGAAACGGATAATGTACACCTTAAGATAGATATTAAAGGTAATAATGTAACACTTTCAGAGGTTAGAAAGAATAATTACACTATGAGGGAACGTCAATATAAAGGACGTCTTGGTAGTAAGATAACTACTCCTCTTGGTGATTTTCGAGTTGATCCTTCTGAGTATTACAATGCTGGAGATAGAACCATTTACTATAATCACACCTCCCTCAAAGCTGCAGTAGGTGCATTCAGCGGTCGTTTAAATGTGGCATTAGCAGATAAGGTCGCAAATATACTTGATATTAGTTTCACGGACTATTCACCTGAACGTGCAGCAGATGTGTTAACAGACTTGGTTGAAGTGTATAATCGTAAATGGGTAGAAGATAAAAATAGAACGACTAAGGCTACAAGCGAATTCATACGCGAACGTCTGTCATTGATTGAAGAAGATCTGCAGGCTGTTGATGGCACTATCAGTGACCAAAAGATGCGTAATATGACCCTTGACTTGAATTCCGTTAACAGCATGAATCTGCAGACATCAAATACAGCGGAACAGAAGCTACTTGATTTGTCAACTCAACTTGAGATGGGGAAATACCTTAAAGATGTCGTTGTAAAAACCAATATATCAAGTACACTTCCAAGTGATGTCTTTGGAGCAGCAGGTGTTGAAAATCAAATTACAGCATACAATGATCTCGTGCTTCAACGTAATTCACTTATTTCTCATTCCAGTACTCGTAATAATTTGGTTAAGGATTTGGAACTACAACTCAATGCTTTGAAGAAGAGTATTAACCAGAGTATTGGCAATCAATGTGTTGCTTTAGAGACTCAAATTCGCAATATCACTCGAAATCAGAACGAAACAAACGAAAAGATAAAAGCAACTCCACAACAAGCACAAGAACTTCTTGGGGCTGAACGTCAACAACAAGTAAAACAAACTCTATACATATTCCTTTTACAGAAGTTGGAAGAGAACGAACTTTCACAAGCCTTCACTGCATATAATACTCGTATCATCACTCAACCAACTCTTTCTTATGCTCCAATAACACCCAAAAAGCAACAAATATATCTCATCGCAACATTGATTGGTTTACTCCTTCCTTTAGCAGTGATTTACTTGCGTGAGCAAATGATTACGACAGTACGTAGCCGTAATGATCTTCGTAACATGTCTATCCCGCTCATTGGAGAAATACCTCAGTATTTACATTCACAAAAATTCCTTTTGCCGTGGCAGAAAGACAAACGACATGTCAAGTCACAGTTACTTGTGGTCAAGCATGGGCGTCGTGATGCCATCAATGAAGCATTCCGCGTCTTGCGAACTAATTTTGAATTTATTACCAATGGCAAAGAAAATAATATCTTCTCAATTACATCTTATGATGTTGACTCAGGTAAGACATTTATCACAATGAACTTAGGTGTATCGTTTTCAGTAAATAATAAGAAAATACTTCTTATAGACTGTGATATGCGTAAGGGCTCACTCTCTTATTATGTTAATAAACCAAAGGTTGGTATAGCAGAATATCTGGCAGGAAAGTTATCAGATTATCATGATGGACTCGTTGCTGTCAATGACAATCTTGATATGTTACCTGTGGGAGTATTACCTCCAAATCCTACAGAACTCCTTAACGAACCTATCTTTGCAGAACTTATAAATTCTGTACGTCAAGAATATGACTTTGTGCTCATTGACTGTCCACCAGTTGAAATCTTGGCAGATGCTCAGATCATCTCAAAACATGTAGATCGCACATTGTTCGTTGTACGTGCTGCTGTAATGCAACGTGACCTCTTACGTGAGTTGGATGCGTTATATGATGATAAGAAGTACAATAACCTCTCAATGATTCTTAATGGTTCTACCAGTGAGAATGGTCACTATGGTTACCACTATGGTTATCGTTACGGATATGGTTATCGTTATGGTTACCACTACGGCTATAAGAGTAAAGGTGGAAAATCTAAACAAACACTGAAACAGCGTTTATTTGGTTAATAATAGAATTAGTAATTAAGTAAGTATAGGTGTTTTTATTCAAAAAGAAAAAGACGATCTATAAAACCGGTTTTCTGCAGGGCTGGGTTGATTATCATTGTCATATTCTCCCTGCAGTAGATGATGGTTTTTCTAACTTAGAAGATTCACTTGAGGCACTTCATGCTTATGAGCGTTTGGGTATTGCGGAGGTGTGGCTTACACCTCATACTATGGAGGATATGCCGAATACCACGGATGACTTACGTGCTAAATTCAAATCCTTCCAGGAGTCATATCTTTGTGATAATGAATCACGTGAGACAAAACCGGTAGCACTTCATCTCGCATCAGAGTATATGATGGATAACCTATTTGAGCGACATCTTTCTGATAACGACTTTCTCACCATCGGAAATGGAAATAATCAAGTGTTGGTTGAAACGTCATATTTCAATCCGCCATCTCATCTGATTGATAAGTTAACACGACTAAAAAAACTAGGTTATTTCCCTTTATTAGCACATCCTGAACGATATATGTATATGGATTTTAATGACTACAAGACACTGCGTGATATGGATGTGCGTTTCCAACTTAATCTTGCCTCATTGAGTGGTGGTTATGGTAGTCACGTTAAGAAGAAAGCACTGCGACTTCTTAAAGAAAACTATTATTATTATGGTGGTACAGATCTACATCGTCTTGAAACACTTGGTTCAATACTTGATGTAGATGCCTCACCAATTCATTTTATTGCTTAATTAGATAGATCCAAAATTAAGGGACAGGGTCATATCCACTTCCACCCCAAGGATGGCAACGAAGTATTCGACGTATAGCGAGCCACAATCCACGAAATGGTCCGTGTTTACGTATGGCTTCAATAGCGTATTGTGAACAGGTAGGTGTGAAACGACAAGATGGAGGTGTCAAAGGAGAAATGAATTTTCTATAGAAATAAATAGGAAGAAGAAGTATGTAAGAGATGACACGTAACATTATTACTTAGGCATTTGTTTTTAATAATTTTGAAACCACCTTATCCATACATTTATTTATAACCTGAGAACTAACGATTTCGTTGGGTATATAAATAAATGCAAGAGAGAGAGTCTTGTTCCGTGTTTTTATGTTATCAACAATAGAGTTCTTACGCAGACGCCATGCTTCGCGTATCTGACGTTTTACATGATTCCGATCAACAGCGTGGTGTAGTTTTTTCTTTGAGACACTTATCAAAAACGAAACATTACTTTTGATATCTGTGTGACTAGGTGTTATTGCATCATTTTCAATGTATATAACACGCAGTGGAAAAGTTATAAATGACTTATTCTCTCCCACAAATATATGCTCAATATCTATCTTATTTCTTAGTCTTTCTGCCCTTTGTAGAGTGAGTCTTGACATTTACTTTTGTGCTTTTTGCTGGTGTGGTCTTCTTTACAATAGGTTTCTTGGTTGTTGTTTTCTTTACAACGTTTTTCTTAGTTGCTACCTTCTTGGGGGATGTAGACTATTTATTCGTGACTTGTTTGCTTGTAGTTTTCTTAGCTACTGTTTTTTTGGTGATAGGTTTTTTAGTTACAGTTTTCTTTGTCGTTTTCTTCAACGAAACTATTTTTACAATTTTCTTTACACCTCTTGTTACAGTTTTTATTATACTTTTTTTATTAGATGCCTTTTTCGTAGTTGCAACTTTCTTCGTAGTTGCAACTTTCTTCGTAGTTGCAACTTTCTTCGTAGTTGCAGCTTTCTTTGTAGTTGCAGCTTTCTTTGTAGTTACAGCTTTCTTTGTAGTTGCAGCTTTCTTTGTAGTTGCAGCTTTCTTTGTAGTTGAAGCATTCTTTGTAGTTGAAGCTTTCTTTGTAGTTGAAGCGTTCTTTGTAGTTGTAGCTTTCTTTGTAGTTGCAGCTTTCTTTGTAGTTGTAGCATTCTTAGTAGTTGAAGAATTCTTTTTATTTGAAGTATTATTAGTATTTTATTGTTTATTA
>R22__coassemble_2243_pt1 | contig 8514 bp, 12 predicted proteins | sample R22__metabat2_low_PE_052 | metagenome-assembled genome bin R22 | reverse complement strand
AGGCACCTGTACTCAACGTACATAGTACCAAACAAAATAATAATAAATTCCTTTTCATATAGTTTTTTTTACATATTATGCAAAACAAATTGGTTAATATTCGTTGTACAAAGTTATAAAAAAAAAATCAAACTACAAATTTTTTTAGTAAAGCAAATAGGTGTTATGGAAAAGCAAAAAAAATTTGGTCAAATCATTTTTTTTTTGTAACTTCGCACTCGCTTTATAAAATTTGATGAAAGGAGACAATAAGAAATTCCAGTACAGGATAAACGGACAGATACGTGTTCCAGAAGTACGAATAGTAGGCGAAGGTATTGAATCACGAGTGGTTCCAGTTCGCGAAGCTTTAAGAATAGCCGATGAGAGAAATGAGGATCTCGTAGAGATTTCTCCAAATGCTCAACCTCCGGTATGTAGAATAATTGAATATTCAAAATTCTTGTATCAGGTTAAGAAAAAAGCAAAGGAGATGAAGGCGAAACAACAGAAGATTGAAGTTAAGGAAATCCGCTTTGGTCCTCAGACAGCAGACGCTGACTATGCCTTTAAGCTCAAGCATGCGAAGGAGTTTCTGCAAGAAGGCAACAAGGTGAAGGCTTATGTGTTCTTCAAGGGACGTTCAATAGTATTCAAGGAGCAGGGAGAACTGTTGCTTCTACGCTTTGCCAATGACTTGGATGAGATTGCTAAGGTGGAGAGTCTGCCTAATTTGGAGGGAAAACGCATGATTATAATGCTGGCTCCGAAAAAAACTGGTTTCGGGAAAAAAGAAAAAGATAATGATTAGTGCGTAGCGCTGACGGTATGCGTTGCCACACATAATTAATAATAACAATTAAACAAAAACAAAATGCCAAAAGTTAAAACAAAATCTGCCGCAAAGAAGCGTTTCACGCTCACAGGCACAGGGAAGATCAAGCGTCAACACGCTTATCATAGTCATATTTTGACTAAGAAGACTAAGAAACAAAAGAGAAATCTCGATCATTCAGCTATTGTAGTACCTGCAAATGTTAAGCAGGTTCGTGATTTGCTCAATCTACGTTAAACCTTTAAAAAAGAAAGAATTATGCCAAGATCAGTAAATCATGTAGCTTCAAGAGCTCGCAGAAAGAAGATATTAAAGAGAGTTAAAGGACAATTCGGCGCACGTAAGAACGTATGGACCGTTGCGAAAAACGCATACGAACATGGACTTCAATATGCGTACGTTGGTCGTAAGAATAAGAAAAGAGAATTCCGTGCATTGTGGATTCAGCGTATTAATGCTGCTGCTCGTTTGGAGGGAATGTCTTATTCGCAGTTGATGGGTGCTATACATAAGGCAGGTATAGAAATCAATAGAAAAACTCTTGCCAATCTTGCGCTCAACAACCCTCAGGCTTTCAAAGCGATAGTTGATAAAGTAAAGTAATTTGAATAACAATAGGAAAAGGGTGCTAAATAATAGCGCCCTTTTTCATTGATAAATAATATTAATGAGTATGAATGCATTCGTTTTTCCAGGACAAGGTGCCCAATTTTCAGGAATGGGTAAAGACTTGTATGAATCAAATCCAAAAGCAAAGGAATTATTTGACAAAGCAAATGATATATTAGGTTTTCGTATAACTGATGTTATGTTTGAAGGTACGACTGAAGAACTGCGTCAGACACGCGTGACACAACCTGCTGTATTTTTACATTCTGTTATCAGCGCTTTCTGCTATATGGAGCGCACTGGCATAAAACCTGACATGACGGCAGGCCATTCACTTGGAGAATTTTCTGCGTTAGTGGTGGCTGGCGCACTATCGTTTGAGGATGGTTTAAAGCTAGTTTATGCACGTGCTATGGCTATGCAAAAAGCATGCGAACATGCGCCTTCTACCATGGCTGCAGTCATTGCTCTTGCAGATGAGAAGATTGAAGAAATTTGTGCGGAAATAAGTGCTGATGGAAATGTGGTTGTACCAGCAAATTACAATTGTCCTGGACAAGTTGTTATTTCTGGCAACGTAGATGCAATTAATATAGCGTGTCAAAGACTTAAGGAAGCAGGTGCAAAGCGTGCTTTACCATTGAGTGTAGGAGGTGCGTTTCATTCTCCACTTATGGAACCTGCACAAGAAGAGCTGAAACAAGCTATAGAAAATACGGAATTCCATACTCCTACATGTGTTGTTTATCAAAATGTTGATGCACAGGGATATACTGATAAAGAAACAATAAAACTTAACCTTGTGAAACAGTTAACTGCACCAGTGCGTTGGACTAAAGAGGTAGAAAAGATGATCACAGATGGAGCAATAGATTTCACTGAGTGTGGCCCAGGTAAGGTACTACAGGGATTAATTGTGAAAATCAATAAAGAAGTGACAGTTCACGGATGTGAATAGATGCAACAAAGAATCATCATATATCAAATGCTCCCCAGATTGTATGCCAACGACACGCGGAAAGTGATTGTCGGCGGAACAAAAAGGGAAAATGGTTGCGGAAAACTAAGCAATATCACGACAGACAACCTAGATGAAATACGTAACTTAGGTTGTAATTATGTGTGGTACACAGGTGTCATAGCACATGCTACAAAAACAGATTATACGTGCTATGGAGAAGAAAGAGATGATGCAAATAAAGTTAAGGGCGAGGCAGGTAGCCCTTATGCCATAAAGGATTATTATGCTGTGTCGCATGATTTAATAAAACAGCATAATGATCGTCTTTTTGAATGGAAAAAACTAGTTAATAGATCGCATCATAGTGGACTCAAGGTTATAATGGATTTTGTACCTAATCACCTTGCTGCAGACTATAAAGGTACTCAAGATCCATTTACAGAGTATAATTACTATCCGGGAAAAATACATGATGGTGATTGGACAGATACAGCAAAATTAAATTATGAAAACCATGACACTTGGCAGAAGATGCTTAATATACTATTATTTTGGGCAGAGACAGGTGTAGATGGTTTTAGATGTGATATGGCAGAGTTAGTGCCATGTGATTTCTGGGAATGGGCAATTCCGCAAGTCAAGGATAAGTATAAAGTAATATTTATTGCAGAAGTATATAATCCAGATAGATACAGAGAGTATATACATAAGGGGCACTTTGACTATCTATACGATAAGGTGGGACTCTATGATACATTAAAAGCTGTTGTCCAAGGTGCATCGGCATCGCTCATTACACAATGTTGGCAGAGTGTGGATGACATAAATGATCATATGCTCAATTTCCTTGAAAATCATGATGAAGTACGTATAGCAAGTGATTTCTATGCTGGATATGGAGAAAAGGGACGTCCAGCATTACTCGTCTCTGCTTTATTACGTAATAATCCTTTTATGCTTTATTTTGGTCAAGAATTCGGGGAGAGGGGTATGGACACAGAAGGGTTTAGTGGTAAAGATGGTAAAACATCGATTTTTGATTACTGGGTTTTGGACTGCATTTACCGTTGGAGAAAGTGCAAGAAACAAATACGGCTGAGCATGACCAAAAACGAGTTAGAAATACATCGATACTATTCCAAAGTGCTAAATTTTTGTAATTTGCAAAAGGCGATACGACAAGGTGATTTTTATGATATAATGTATGCCAATTATAGCAATGAACAAATGGATACGAATAAATTGTATGCGTTTTTACGTAAACGCCATGAAGACTTAATCCTGGTTATTGCAAATTTCTCACAAGAAGAACAAAAGGCAGACATAATCATACCACAACACGCATTTGATTGTTTGGATATTCCTCAAAATATAAATCGTCAAGCCACTGATTTGCTGAGTGAAACCCAACAAAACGTATATTTATCTGTGCAAGAAAAGATACATGTACGTATCCCTGCAAATGATGGTAGGGTTTTAAAAATAGTGTTGTAACTTTTGTGGCTTATATTTTTTTTGATTTACCAACCAAAAGCTACTCTATCATCCATCCAAAGTCCCTTTGCCTTTAGTACTTGTTCTATGATATCTCTGGCGCATCCATCACCTCCATTATATTGAGAAATATATGCAGAGATATCTTTTATTTCGGGTGCAGCATCCGCAGGACAACATGGTAGTCCACATTTTTTCATTACTTCGTAGTCAGGTATGTCGTCACCCATATAAAGAATTTCATCGTTAGAAAGGTTATATTGGTCGCACAACTCATCATAATGACGTACCTTTACGCTAGCTCCTTGTATAATTTCTTTCACACCGAGTCCTTCATAACGTTCTCGTATGGCATTAGTGTTGGCGCCTGTAATAACAGCGATGATTATACCTTTCTTCACTGCTAACTGAATGGCATAGCCGTCTTTTATATTTACAGTACGCATGGGTTCACCAGAAGGATGAAGTGTAATAGTCTGGTGACTTAATACTCCGTCTACATCAAAGAAGATTGCCTTAATCTTTTTTAAATCATAGTTTATCATAATATTCTATATTGTGTGTTAATAATTTATATATTTTTTGAATCTCTGGATGAAGATGTAACATTTCAATATGTTTTTGAATCACGTTTTTATCGTGTCGTCGAGCAGGGCCAGTTTGTGCTTCTCGAGGGGACATGTCATGAACTTTGTGTGCAGTTTCGTCATTAAGTGGTATGAGTGTTGATTAAGGTATGTTATGTGCTTTGAGAATTTCGTTAGCCAAGTCATAACAATGATTGGCAAAGTTATTACATATAACTGAGGCGAGGTGCATATATTTACGCTCTTCTTCACTTTGTGTTCTTACGTAATTTGATATGCTTTCTGCCAATTCGCGCACTCGTTGTAGGTCAGCAACATTGTTAGCTTCAATGATGAGTGGTACTTGAGAAAAATCTATTTCTTTGTTTTTGCTAAGTGTCTGCATCGGCCACATAACAGCTCTGTGTTCTGTTGGAAATACATCTATGCTCATACTTCCAGCCGTGTGAATAAATAATTTATCTTCGCGTCCTTTCACTATCTCTGCAGCTACGTTTGGTAAGGCGTCATCTGTAACACAAATGATATAGGCGTCTGCATCAATCGTTACATTGTCTATTGGAGATAGATGATAATTCCACTTTTCAACAATGGTGTGTCCAGCAACTTGAGCAGCAATGCTCATCCTTGTGCTTACGTTACCTGTACCGATGAATGCCAAATTCATTGATTATGATGAATTATGATGGTAGACCTAAAACCTTATCCCAGGCCAATTTGTTCTCATCTTGTAGCTTTCGTTCTTCTTGTGCGTACCCCAACCCTAAGGCACAAACCACTTCAAAACCATCTTCTATATGAAGTAAGCGTTGTAAGTAATCGTGTGTAGATTCCCCTTCGGCTGTAGTTCTTCCTCTAAGTTGTGCCCATGTGCTACCAATACCTAGGTCTGCTGCTTGATATTGCATTGTTATGGCAGCTATGGCAGCATCCTCTATCCACGTTTCTGAAGAAGTATCATAAGCAACTACGATTGCCACATTAGCACCCTTTAAAAATTCGGCACCAATGCTTTTTGCCTGGGACAACATGATGAGTTGTTGCTTATCAGTTACCACATAAAAGCGCCACGCACGGGTATTATGCCCCGTGGGAGCCATCAAACCTGCACGAAGAATAGTGTGTAGGTTTTCTGCGCTTATTTGTTGGTCTGTATATTTGCGAATACTTCGACGTTTTTGTACTAAGTCGTTGAATTGCATTGTAACAAATATTAGTTTATCTAAGTCTATCTAAAGAACGCACCAATTTCTCGTCTTTGCGAATGGAATAGATTGCCATACCATTGAGTATTATGCTGATTGCAGGGAATATCAATGAATAGTTGGCATGTATATTGTTTTCAAAGTCAAATGGAATATGTATTTGCATGGAGAATTTCCAAGTTCCCAAAATTACCAAAGTGATATATCCAACGAGAAGTATTGTCGTGAAAATAAGTAAACGTATTTGACGCAAGCGAAAACGGAAAAGGAACACAGACATAAATGTCAAACCTATAACAATGAGGGATAATATCGCCAGCGCTGATGGTGCCCATGTTGATATGTGTCCTTGTTCAGTGAAGGTCCAATTTGTCATATAAGCTATTTCTTTGGTACCATCATAAAAGCGTATGAGCGAAGGTATAAGTCCAGCGCCCATAAGCACAATAACAATCATCATGTAAACCGTTTGTATGCGCTGAATCATTGCTCAGTGTCTTTGAGTGTATTTGTATAATTCAATTTGCCGTCAAGGAATTCTTCTGTTGCTATAAGTGTTGATTTTGGCATTTTTTCAAAATGACGTGAAACCGTGATTTGTTCATCATTATGAAATTCTTCATCAAGCGTATCAGCAGGTCCTGCAAATTCTTGAAGTTTTTGGTCTAATTTGTCTTTCATGTCTGTTGAAATTTGGTTTGCACGTTTAGCAATAATTGCTACACTTTCATACACATTACCTGTTGGCTCTGCAATATCTGTGATGTTGCGTGTTACAGTAGTTGTAGGAGCTTTAATCTTCTTGTAATCCATATCTTTTTATTTTTTTTATTTGATTTTCACTTTTGTCGCATATATCATTTGCTTCTGCCATATATTTGCTATCAGGGAATTCGTTTTTGAAACCATAGTATTCATCTATCACCATACGATAGCGATCTTCTGACTTGTTTTCCACACTGTTGCTCGCCAAATGAAAACGGCTACGCAGAATCATTATATATAAATCTTCACGAAGCGATGTGTATGGATATGTCTTCAGTGCATTTTCGGCGGTAATGATGCAAGCTTCGAAATTACTTCCACCATTCACGCAGTTACCAACGTAATTGCCTAAGTTATAATAAAGTTTTGCGGCATTATATTCTTTTTGCACCATTCTGTCCTGCAACTCAAATAATAATTGTGTTACCTCCTCTTTATGTGGCGAATAGGGATATTGCTCCAAAAAAGTCTGTAATTCTTTCATAGCATTTACAGTAGGCGTTTGATCAAGTGCTGGATCAGGTGATTCCATATAAGAGGCCTTACCACAATACAACCGAGCCAATTCTGTATAGCGTCCACGTGGATATGATTTATAATAGCGCTCAAAATATACGATAGAAGTAGAATAATCATGCATTTTATAGTAGCACATAGCTGTCATAAATAGTGACTCCTCTGCCGTTTCAGTTCCTTTCATAACAAGAATCATCTGGTCTAGTAGGAGAGAACATTGGGTATATTTGCCTTCTGCGTAGTATTGCTTGGCTTGTTCGTATTTATAACTGTAATCATCGGTCTTATACACGTTGTTGTAGGTTTGTGCACAACTTGAGTATAACAACAAAATTGTTGCAGATATAATTACCAAATATAAATGTTTCCTCATAGAATGATGCAATTATCATGCGAAGTTACGATTTTTTTTCCATATTTGCAAAAAAAATGTTTAGGACTTGGAATTGAACTTTCCAATAAGAAGTATAACACAGTAAATGACACTATTTCGTTACCTTACCCTTAGTATACCCTTAGTCTATGAGTAGAGATAAGGTAACGTTAATTTAGGTATTTATATGTATATCCTTTTTTTGCTTTACGTATTTCATCAACAGTACCTGTAGCAACGACATAACCACCAAGTTTACCACCTTCAGGCCCCATATCTATTATGTAATCTGACTGAAGAATTACATCTGTGTTATGTTCAACAACAATCACAGTATTGCCTTTATCAACTAATTTGCGTAGCACAAGCATTAGGTTGTTAATATCTTCATAATGCAACCCAGTTGTTGGTTCATCAAGTATATAAAGGGAGTGTCCTGTGTCACGTTTGGATAATTCTGTAGCTAACTTAACTCGTTGACTTTCACCGCCAGAAAGGGTGGTGGATGATTGTGCTAATTTCAAGTACCCCAAGCCTACATCTTGTAAAACTTTTATCTTGGAAATAATCTGTGGTTGATTTGCAAAAAACTCTACGGCTTGATTTATAGTCATTTCAAGGACATCATTTATATTTTTCCCCTTAAAACGCACTTCAAGAGTTTCACGATTATAACGTAGACCATGACATTGCTCACATGGAACCAAGACGTCGGGAAGAAACTTCATCTCAATGGTTTTATATCCATTGCCACTACAGGTTTCACAGCGTCCTCCACTGACGTTAAATGAAAAACGTCCAGATTTATAACCACGCAACTTAGCTTCCGGAAGTTCTGCAAAAAGATTGCGAATATCTGCAAATACACCTGTGTATGTAGCGGGGTTACTACGTGGTGTGCGACCAATAGGTGACTGATCAACCAAGACTACTTTATTTATTAACTCACATCCCTCTATTTTTTTGTAAGGGAGAGGGGCACGCAATGAATGATAAAGAGATTGTGAAAGAATGGGTTGTAATGTTTCATTGATGAGTGTAGATTTTCCTGACCCACTAACTCCAGTAATGCAAATCAACTTGCCCAATGGGAATAAAACATCTATGTTTTTTAGGTTATTTCCGGTACATCCCTTTAATGAAATACTCTCCTTGAGATTTGTTTTTATATTTTATTTTATTTTTATTTT
>R22__coassemble_2235_pt1 | contig 8546 bp, 5 predicted proteins | sample R22__metabat2_low_PE_052 | metagenome-assembled genome bin R22 | reverse complement strand
ATCTACTGTGGCATGTAGGTTCCTAATTTCTAACATTGTCTTTTGTGTTATTTTTTTATCCTACCGTTCCCTCCAGCGTCACACTCAGCAGTTTCTGTGCTTCCACGGCAAACTCCATCGGCAGTTTATTCAGCACCTCTCTTGCATAGCCATTCACAATCAGTCCCACAGCCTCTTCCGTAGGTACACCTCGTTGGTTGCAGTAGAAGAGTTGGTCGTCGCTTATCTTTGATGTAGTAGCTTCGTGTTCCACCGTCGCTGTGTCGTTCTTCACGTCGATGACTGGGAAGGTATGTGCACCACACCTATCACCCAGCAGTAGTGAGTCACAACTGCTGTAGTTGCGTGCTCCGTCAGCGCGTGGTGTTACCTTGACGAGTCCTCTATATGAGTTTTCGCTATGTCCAGCACTGATACCCTTACTGATGATGGTACTTCGTGTGTTTTTCCCCAAGTGTATCATCTTTGTTCCCGTATCGGCTTGTTGGTGGTTGTTGGTCACTGCCACAGAGTAGAACTCGGCTTGTGAACCGTCTCCTGATAGTACGCAACTTGGGTATTTCCAGGTGATGGCCGACCCTGTCTCTACTTGAGTCCACGAGAGTTTACTGTTTCTTCCCCTCAGGTGTCCACGTTTTGTCACGAGGTTATACACACCTCCTTTGCCGTCTTTGTCGCCAGGATACCAATTCTGCACAGTGCTATATTTCACTTCGGCATTGTCCATCACCACTATTTCCACGATGGCAGCATGCAGTTGGTTCTCATCCCTCATTGGTGCGGTGCACCCCTCGAGATACGACACGTACGCACCCTCATCACAGACGATGAGTGTACGTTCGAACTGACCTATGTTGCGTGCGTTGATGCGGAAATAAGTAGATAGTTCTATTGGGCAGCGAGTGTTCTTTGGGATATAAACGAACGACCCATCACTGAACACGGCAGAGTTGAGCGCAGCGAAGAAATTATCTTGATAAGGCACCACACTCCCCAGGTATTGCTTCACCAGTTCTGGATGGTTCTTTACCGCCTCGCTGAACGAGCAGAAGATGATGCCCATCTCCTCGAGTTTCTGTTTGTGTGTAGTCTTCACAGACACAGAGTCCATCACTGCATCTACGGCCGTACCAGCAAGCGCCATTCGTTCTTCAAGTGGGATTCCCAGTTTGTCGAATGTCTTCAGCAGTTCTGGGTCAATCTCTTTGCTTTGGTTTGCCTTGTTGTGTGCTGTAGGGTCAGCATAGTAAGAGATATCTTGATAGTCGATAGGAGGGAGGTTGAGATGTCCCCAGTTAGGTTGTTTCTGAGTTTGCCAATGACGGAATGCTTTCAGACGAAAGTCAAGCAACCATTCAGGTTCTTCTTTCTTCTGCGATATAAGTCGGACCACGTCCTCGTTAAGACCTTTGTCTATGATTTCAGTCTTTATGTCAGTCGTAAATCCGTACTTATACTGTTGTTCAGCAACCTGTTTTACAAACTCATTCTCCATAACTACCCTCCACACTTATATCATCAAGTCAAACTTAAAGTTTTTGTTTAATCTTTATCTCCTCGAAGGTCTCCAGTATATCACCCTCTTTTATGTCGTTATAGTTTGTGATAGAGATACCGCAGTCGAAGTTAGTAGAGACTTCTTTCACGTCGTCTTTGAATCGTTTCAGAGCATTGATTGTACCGGTGTGTTTCACTATACCTTCTCTGATGACACGAATCTTATCGGAACGTTTCACCTTACCCTTCGTCACGAATGCACCAGCTACAGTTCCCACCTTAGAGATGTTATATACTTGTCGTACTTCAAGGTTGGCAGTCACTTCTTCTTTTATCTCAGGAGCGAGCATACCCTCCATTGCGCTCTTCACTTCTTCTATAGCATCGTAGATGACAGAATAGAGTCTTATATCCACACCCTCTTGTGTAGCCAAGGTACGTGCAGCTACTGAAGGGCGCACTTGGAAACCGATGATGATTGCATCTGAAGCAGCAGCGAGTGTCACGTCGCTTTCGCTTATTTGTCCCACGGCCTTGTGTATCACGTTCACTTGAATCTTATCTGTAGAGAGCTTTATGAGAGAGTCACTGATAGCCTCTATTGAACCGTCCACATCACCCTTCACGACTATATTCAGTTCTTTGAAGTCGCCGAGTGCGATACGGCGTCCGAGTTCGTTCAAGTCCACACGTTTCAGTGTACGCAGTCCCTGTTCGCGTTTCAGTTGGTCGCGCTTATGTGCGAGTTCGCGTGCTTCCTGTTCTGTCTCCAGCACGTGGAACGTGTCTCCTGCTGTAGGAGCGCCATTCAGTCCTAAGATGAGTGCAGGTTCTGCAGGCAAAGCTTGTTGTATCTTCTGTCCACGTTCGTTGAACATAGCTTTGATTTTTCCGAATGCTGTACCTGCGAGTACTACGTCACCCTGACGCAGAGTTCCGTTCTGTACCAAGACGGTAGATACATATCCACGCCCTTTGTCCAGAGAAGACTCAATCACCGAACCTGTTGCGTTACGGTTAGGGTTAGCCTTTAAGTCAAGTATCTCGGCTTCGAGCAGCACTTTCTCCATCAGTTCATCTACTCCCAGTCCTTTCTTTGCACTTATTTCTTGACATTGGTATTTACCGCCCCAGTCCTCCACGAGATAATTCATCTGTGAGAGTTGTTGTTTGATTCTCTCTGGGTCGGCAGTAGGTTTATCTATTTTGTTTATTGCAAATACCATAGGCACGCCGGCAGCGACAGCATGGCTGATAGCTTCTTTCGTCTGTGGCATCACCTCGTCGTCAGCAGCTATGATGATGATAGCTATGTCGGTCACCTTTGCACCACGAGCACGCATGGCTGTGAAGGCTTCGTGACCAGGTGTATCGAGGAACGTGATGTGTTTACCTGTGTTCATCTTCACGTTGTAGGCACCGATGTGTTGTGTGATACCGCCAGCTTCTCCAGCGATCACGTTAGCGTTACGTATGTAGTCGAGCAACGAAGTCTTTCCGTGGTCAACGTGTCCCATCACGGTGATGATTGGTGCGCGTGATTCCAGGTCTTCTTCTTTGTCGTCTTCTTCTGTGATGGCGTGTGTCACCTCTTCGCTCACGTAGTTGGTCGTGTAGCCAAACTCTTCTGCAACGATATTGATTGTCTCTGCGTCTAGTCTTTGGTTGATAGAGACCATCAGACCGAGAGACATACACGTAGAGATGATTTCCGTCACAGATACGCTCATCATCGTAGCCAGGTCGTTAGCAGTAACAAACTCTGTCAGTTGCAGTATCTTGTCCTCAGCATTTCCAGATTCCTCTGCTTCCAAACGACGGCGTTCACGGTTTTCCTTACGGTGTTTCACACCGCTTTTGGTTGTTTTGTTAGAGAGGCGTGCCAGTGTTTCCTTTACTTGCTTTGCAACCTCTTCCTCCGTGAGTTCTACTTTTACGTTTTTCTTTTTCTTGTTTTTCTTACCTTGTCCTTGTTGTTGGTTTTGTTGTTGGTTTTTCTTACCATTTTGTTGTTGTCCGTTGCCACCGTTTTGGCGTTGAGGGTCGAATGATTGTTTCTTTACTTCTTTGTTGATGTCAACCTTACCCTTATTGATGCGTTGGCGTTTTTTCTTATCTTGTTGCAAGGCATCTTTTTCCTCACGTTCTTTCTTACGCTCCTCCTTTGACTTCTTGTCAGGGTGCATCTTCTCATTGATAGAAGTGGGATCCACGAAACCAACTGTTTTAAACTTCAGCCCAGCATCAGGTGTTTCCGTTCTGTACACCTCAGGTTCTGTCTTTGTTTCTGCTGTTGGTTCGCTTGGTGTCTCCTGTGTTTCAGGTGTCTCCTGTGTTTCAGGGATTTCCGCAGTTTCCGTAGTCTTTGGAGCTTTCGGAGTCTTTGGAGCTTCTGGAGTCACTGGAGTCTTTGGAACTTCTGGTGTTTCAGGGGTTTCTGTTTTTTCTGGAGTTTTTGTTTTTTTCTCTAGTTTCCCTACCACCTTCACCTCTATCTTTTTTTTCTGTTCGCTCTGAGTATGGAACACTTGCTGTTCTCTTTTTTCTTTTGCAGCCTCTTTCTCCTTCTCTTTGCGTTCAGCCTTTGTCTTTTCCCCGAGTTCTTTACGGCGTTTGATAGTGTCTTGTGTTTCTTTATTTTTATCTTTATCTACGCCAAACTCACTGACGAGCAAGGCATATTGCTCATCTGTCAGTTTAGCGTTGAGGCTGGCATCTTCGAGAGCCATCCCCTTCTTTTGTAGGAACTCAGCAGCGGTGTTGATTCCCACGTTCAGTTCTTTTAATGCTTTATTTAGTCTTATACCCATAAGAATTAGTCTTCGTCAAATTCAGCTTTTAATATCTTTATGATTTCATCCACTGTATCCTCTTCGAGGTCAGCTTTTTCAATGAGGAGTTCACGTGGTGCACCGAGTACAGCACGGGCAGTATCAAGTCCGATATTCTTGATGGAATCGATGATCCACTGTTCAATTTCGTCGTTGAATTCATCAAGATAGATATCATCTATATTCTTTTCTTCCTCAGCCAGTTCGCGGAATACGTCGATGGTGTATCCAGTCAGCATGGAAGCGAGTTTTATGTTCATACCGTTCTTACCGATGGCGAGTGACACCTGGTCTGGTTGCAGATATACCTCAGCCTTCTTTGTCTCTTCATCGATGGTGATGCTTGACACATCTGCAGGAGCCAATGCGCGTTGTATGTAGAGTTTTGTGTTTGATGTGTAGTTGATTACGTCTATGTTTTCGTTTCTGAGTTCTCTCACGATTCCGTGTATTCTGCTTCCCTTCACGCCGACACATGCACCTACGGCATCAATTCTCTCGTTGTAGCTCTCCACTGCCACCTTAGCTCTTTCTCCAGGTATGCGTGCGATGCCATGTATGGTGATGAGTCCGTCTGCTATCTCTGGCACTTCGTTTTCCAGGAGTCTTTGTAGGAATTGTGGTGCCGTACGAGAGAGGATGATTTTTGGGTTGTTGTTCGTGTTGTCAACACGTAGAATCACTGCACGTGTGCTTTCGCCTTTACGGAAGAAGTCTGTAGGTATCTGTTCGGTCTTTGGCAGGATGAGTTCGTTGTTGTCGTCGTCGAGCAGAAGCAATTCTTTCTTCCATATCTGATACACCTCAGCAGAGATGATTTGTCCCACCTTGTCGATGTATTTAGTGTAGAGGTTATCGTGGTCCAGCTCCAGAATTTTTGCTGCCATGGTTTGGCGCAGCGTGAGGATGGTGCGTCGTCCGAAGTCTTGGAAGTTAATTTTCTCAGACACGTCTTCACCCACCTCGAAGTCACTGTCAATTTTTTGTGCTTCGGAGAGTGATATCTCTGTGTTCTCATCCTCCACCTCGTCGTCAGCCACTACTCTTCTGTTACGATAGATTTCGAGGTCGCCCTTATCAGGGTTGACGATTACGTCGAAGTTCTCGTCCGAACCATATTGTTTCTGCAGGATGCTACGGAATGCATCTTCGATAACGCTCACCAGCGTAGGTCTGTCAATGTTCTTTGACTCTTTGAAGTCCTTGAAGATAGTTACAAGTCCTTCTTGCTCTACTTTTACTTTTTTTGTTGCCATTTTTTTTGTATTATTTTGTTGTTAGAATTCAATGTAAGCGCACACGGATTTCAGTTCGTCGAATGTCATCAACTCTCCGTCATCTACTGTGATGCCTTCCTCTGACACAGAGGTGAGTGTGCCTATTATTTTTTTGTTTTCGTCAGTTGTCACCTCCACTCGGTTACCTATGTTGTTTTCGTATTGTTGCATCACCTTGAATGGTTGTCCTATTCCTGCCGACCCCACTTCCAGTTCGTAGTCTTCTTCGTCGCGGTTGAAGTGGTCTTCTATATATCTGCTGAGGTTACAGCAGTCGTCAATCCACACGCCGTCCTTATTATCTATCTCTATGACGATGTTGTTTTGTTTACTCACTGACACATCCACGAGGAAGTAGTCTTTGTCTTTCAGCCATTCTTCGGCACAGTCTTTAATTTTTTGTTTGTCTATCATATTGTTTTTATTCAAGAAAAAGGAGGAACTTGTCAGCCCCTCCATTCGTTGTTTCCCCTAAAATCTCTGCAAAGTTAGTGAAAGTTTTAGACAATACAAAATAAAAAAGTAATAATTTTTATTTTATTTGTTAAAAAAAACAGTCTAACTCGCTCTCCGTCGTATTAATACTCTGCTTCCAGCACACCGCCAGCACATATTTCGTCGTGCATGATATAGGTGCGTTTCAGAGGTTGTCCGTTCAGCTTCCAGCGTTTCACAACAGCTTTCTTTGGATTTCCCTTTGTGCGTATGGTGAATGTTTTGCCGTTACCCACGTTCATCACCGCCTCTTTCACTGCAGGGCATCCCAGTTGATATTTTCCGCCACAAGGCTCTACCTGATACAGTCCCAGAGCCGACATGATGTACCAAGCCGACATCTGTCCTACGTCTTCGTTACCACAGAGTCCTGCTGGTTGATCGTCATAGAGTTCGTCCATCACCTTACGCACGTAGCGTTGTGTTTTGTCTGGTCGTCCCACGTAGTTATACATATATAGCACGTGATGACTTGGTTCGTTGCCGTGTGCGTATTGGCCGATGAGTCCAGATATGTCGGGGTTAGCATTTTCTCCTAAGTCAGAGTCTGCTGTGAGCAGGTCGTCCAGTTTTTTCTCAAATGCTTTCTTCCCACCTAAGAGGTTGATGAGTCCCTCCACGTCGTGTGGTGCGAGGAAGGTGTATTGCCAAGGGTTACCCTCTTGGTAGTCACGAGTTTGGTGTCCAGGGTTGAATCCCTCTGTCGTACGGAACTGATGCTTTGTGTCGAGTGCGCGCATGAATCCCACTCTCTCGTCGTAGAGTTGTCTGTAGTTGTGACTTATCTCTGTGAGTTTCACGCTGTCTTCTTTGTGTCCCAGTTGTCCAGCCACTTGTGCTGCACTCCAGTAGGCTATGTAGTACTCCATATTATGTGCCACGGTCTCGTCGCGTTTCTCGTCGTTGTCGTAAGGGATGTAGCCATATTGTCTGATGAAGTTCTTGCCTCTTGAGTTATGTCGTTCGTAGAAGGCAGGTGCTTCAGGCCACTCCAGGCTTGCAATCATGGCTTTATAAGCCTCTTCTGCATCTACATCAGCGTTTTGTCCTTTCAGCACTATATCTGCCAATACCGAGACGCCAGGTTCTCCGCACATGCAGTAGGTCTCGTTGCTCATCAGGTGCCACACAGGCAGTTCGTGTGTGCGACGGAAGATGTTCATCATCGTGCGAGCGTAGTCTCTGCTACGGTCGGAGAAGAGTAGGGTGAAGAGAGGGTGTGCAGCACGATAGGTATCCCAGAGGCTCCATGTTGTCAGGTGGTCGTAGTCAGCATTATGTTGCACTCTCAAGTTGGCATCGAGGAAGTCGCCGTTGCAGTCGTTCCACAGTTGTGGTGCCACCATCAGGTGATAGAGTGCTGTGTAGAATATGCGGTATTCTCTCTCTGTAGGCAACGATGCTTTCACGCGTCCCAGTTCTTTCTCCCATGCTTGGTCGGCAGCTTGTCTTGTTGCTTCGAAGTTCCACCCAGGTAGTTCTGTCTGCATGTTCAGCAGGGCGTTGGCTTCGCTTGTAGGTGAGAGAGCCACCTTCACCAGCAGGGGCTCGTCTGTTGAGTCTTGCAAAGTCACCACAGCATATTGTTTTCCTTGCCATCCACGTCTCACTCCGTCCTTGTAGTCAATTGTTGCTATTGGTTTAGAGAACGTGATAGCGTAGCATACCTGTTGGTAAGCAGCCCACGCTGTTGAGTTGCGAAATCCTATGATGGTTCTGTCGTCGAGTTGTTGGAAGCGGCAGTTGACTGTGTGGTCATAATAGGTGACACAGTTCTCCAGGTCAATCACCATATATTTCTTCTTCTCAGGATAGGTGTAACGATGTAGTGCCACACGTTTCGTTGCTGTCATCTCGCATCTGATATCACCCTGCAGAGTCACGGCATAGTATCCAGCTACAGCCTCCTCTGTGTCGTGTGAGAAGGTACGTGCCAGTCCCTGTCGTGAGCAGTCCACATCTTTCGTTGTTGAAGGCATCAGACTGATATCTCCCAAGTCAGCACAGCCCGTACCACTCAGGTGCATCTGTGAGAAACCGATGATAGAGTCTGATGAGATATGGTAGCCCGAGCACCAGTCCCAGCCTGATTGCACTTGCATAGGTCCGGCCTGTACCATACCGAATGGCACGTTAGCGCCTAAGAACACATGTCCGTGGTCGCCTGTTCCAATCATTGGGTCAACATAACTCGTCAGATTTTTCTGTGCACTTGCTGTGACGCACAATGCTAATACTAAGGTAAAGGTTAAATTAAGTCGTTTCATAACAATATTTTATGTTTTGTCTGTTGTCTAAGACGCAAAGATAATGTAATTTTTTGTATTTCCCAAATTTTTCTCTTTTTATTTTGCCTCACCAGTAAAACCATGTGTTTGAGAGAAGTGAGAGATGTCTTATCCTGAAATAAGTAGACACATTTAGTAACTTTAAAAATGTCTAACTT
>R22__coassemble_2196_pt1 | contig 8640 bp, 6 predicted proteins | sample R22__metabat2_low_PE_052 | metagenome-assembled genome bin R22 | reverse complement strand
GTCGGGGTGTGGAAAAACAACGTTATTGAGAATTCTTGGGGGGGTTTTACATCCAGACGAGGGGCGTGTGCTCTTGGAGGGTAAGGACATCACAGGGATGCCGCCTTATCAACGTCCGATGAATACGGTGTTTCAGCGTTATGCCTTGTTTCCGCATCTTGACGTGTATGACAATGTGGCATTTGGTTTGAAACTGCAAAACATTCCTGAAAGGGATATAGATAAGCGGGTGAGAAGGGTGTTGAAGTTGGTGAGTATGTCGGACTATGAGGACCGTGACGTGAACTCGCTCTCGGGAGGACAGCAGCAGCGTGTGGCAATTGCTCGTGCGATAATAAACCAACCGAAGGTGTTGCTGCTTGACGAACCGCTTGCGGCGCTTGACCTTAAGATGCGTAAGGATATGCAGATAGAACTGAGGGAGATGCATCAGGAGTTGGGCATCACATTCATCTATGTGACTCACGACCAGGAGGAGGCCTTGACGTTGTCGGACACTATCATCGTGATGGACGAGGGTAGGATTCAGCAGATAGGGCGGCCGAAGGATATATATGATGAGCCTTGTAATTCGTTCGTGGCTGATTTTATTGGGGATAGTAATATATTGGATGGCACGATGTTGTGCGACAGAAGGGTTCGTTTTGCTGACCATGATTTCGACTGTGTGGATGTGGGGTTTGGGGAGAACCAACCTGTGGATGTTGTCATTCGACCTGAGGATATCTACATCACTCCTAAACTGGAGGTGGCACAGTTGTTGGGTAAGGTGAAATCGTGCATCTTCAAGGGTGTGCATTATGAGATGTTTGTTGATACGGAGGAGGGTTACGAATTGATGATTCAGGATTATAACGAGTTTGAGGTGGGGAGTACGATAGGTATGATAGTGAAGCCGTCGGACATACAGGTGATGAGGAAGGAGTGTCTGTGTAATGAGTTCGGTGGTGAGACGTATGGGTTTGACGAGATAGAACTGGTGGATAATAAAGAGGATGGTATGGTTACTGGTCGGGTGAAAGACATCACGTATAGGGGTAATCATTATCATCTCGGTGTGGTCACATCGAACGGAGAAAAACTGTTTGTAGATACTCAGGACATCTGGGACAAGGGGGATTCTGTTGGCATAAATTTTGTGAAGAAATGAAGAAACAAGGGTCTTGGGCATTGCCGTATTTCGTCTTCTTGTTGGTGTTTGTGGCTTTACCATTGGTCATGATTAGTGTCTATGCTTTTCGTGATGATTATGGTAACTTCACCGTTGCGCAGTTCGTTAAGTTTGCACAGGAGGCTGAAACCATCAATACGTTTGTTTATTCCATAGAGATAGCGTTGATTACTACGGTGGTGTGTGTGTTGTTGGGGTACCCTGCTGCATATATCTTAAGTAATAAGAAATATAATCGTAGCACGGTCACCGTGATGTTGTTCATATTGCCTATGTGGATAAATATGTTGATACGTACGCTTGCCACGGTGGCATTGTTTGACTTTGCTAACTTGCCTCTTGACGAGGGTGCTTTGGTTTTCGGTATGGTGTATAATTTCTTGCCATTCATGATTTACCCCATCTATAACACCATGCAGAAGATGGACCACTCTTACATGGAGGCGGCAGAGGACTTGGGTGCTAACCCTCTGCAGGTGTTTCGTAAGGTGACTCTGCCTCTCTCAATGCCTGGGGTGACAAGTGGAGTGATGATGGTGTTCATGCCAACTATCTCTACGTTTGCTGTGGCTGAGTTGCTGACTCTCAATAAGGTGAAACTCTTTGGCACGACCATACAGGAGAACATAAATAACGGCATGTGGAATTATGGTGCGTGTCTTTCTCTGATTATGCTCGTGATAATTGGTGTCACGATGCTCTATACGGATGATGGTGATGACGCTGACGAGAAAGGAGGACTCTTGTGATGAAAAAGATGAATTGGAAGAAGATTGTGGCAAAGGTGTATCTGTGGGTTCTACTGGTACTGCTCTACGCCCCTATCGTCATCATTGCTATATTTTCATTTACCAAAGCCAAGGTGTTGGGTAACTGGACAGGGTTTTCTACGGACCTGTACACAAATCTCTTTACTGGTGGCATTAACAATATGTTGGTTTCATCAATCAAAAATACGTTGTTGATAGCACTCGTGTCTGCCACCATATCGATGCTCTTAGGTACGGTGGCGGCAATTGGTATATTCAACCTGAGAGGACGACAGAGGAGCGTGATAAATTTTCTCAATAACATACCTATGATAAATCCAGATATCATCACAGGTATTTCGCTCTTCATCCTTTTCGTGGCAATGGGTATCAGTCAGGGGTACGTGACGGTGTTGCTCGCACATATCAGTTTCTGCACACCATACGTTGTTCTCAGTGTTATGCCTCGACTCACACAGATGAATCCAAATATCTACGAGGCAGCACTTGACCTTGGTGCTACACCTGCTTATGCCTTTAGGAAGGTGCTCGTTCCTCAACTCAGGTCGGGGATGATTTCTGGATGGATACTCTCTTTCACCCTCTCCATAGATGATTTTGCTGTGACACTCTTCACGAAGGGAAATGAAGGACTGGAAACCCTCTCAACCTATATCTATGCGGATGCACGTAAGGGAGGATTGACACCTGAACTGCGTCCACTCATGACAATCATCATTTTTGTTGTACTACTATTACTCATCATTATAAATTTGCGAACAAAGAAGGCAAAATGAAAAAAACGATAATGGCATTGTTTTGTGTGTTGTTCGTCGTGTCGTCTTGCACAACAGACGAGAAACGTATGCACACACTGAAAATATATAATTGGGCTGATTACATCGGCGAGGGGGTGTTGGAGGATTTCAGCAGTGGTACAAACAAGAAACAGGTGAAGATGTGGAGATTGTGTACCAACTCTTTGATATCAACGAGGTGATGCTCTCTAAGATTGAGAAAGGACATGAGGATTGGGACCTTGCTTGTCCGTCAGAATACATCATCGAACGTATGATGCGAAACAATCTGCTTCTGCCGATAAACCAGGATTTCGGTAAGACACCTAATTACATAAAGAACTTATCTCCATACATCGTAAAGTGTTTTAACGATATTGATGCAGAAGGTAAGAAACCAACAGATTATGCTGTGGGTTATATGTGGGGCACGACGGGGTTTCTTTATAACAAACGTTTCGTTAAGGCAGACGAACTGCGTTCGTGGGGCGCACTCTCTAACCCTCGTTTTAAGGGAAAGATATATATGAAGGATGCTTTTCGTGATGTGTATAGTTGCATGCTCACATATATCTACCACGACGACATCATCTCCGAGAAGAAACCGCTAAAAACACTTATGTATGACTCCAGCGACGAGTCAATAGAAAAGGTGGAAACATATCTCAAGAGCATCAAGGACAACGTGGCTGGTTGGGAGCAAGATTTCGGTAAGGAACAGATGACGAAGGAGAAAGCATGGATGAACCTCTCGTGGAGTGGTGATGCAGCATGGGCCATAGAGGAAGCAGCAGACGTGGGGGTTGACCTGGATTACATAGTTCCTGACGAGGGTAGCAATGTGTGGTTTGACGGGTGGGTAATACCTAAATACGCCAAGAACACCAAAGCGGCTCGTTACTTTATCAACTTCATGTGTCGTCCCGATATTGCCATACGGAATATGGATGAGATTGGTTATGTAAGTGTGATAGCAACACCTGAAGTGCTTGAGGAAATGCAAGATGACGCTTACGAACCACTCGACGCTACCTTTTTCTTTGGTGAGAGCGCAAAGAACGTCAGACTCAACCCCGTTCAGTATTTCGGTACGGACGTAATCAAACGTTGCGCTATGATGCACGACTCAGGACAGCGCACAGAGAAACTGTTGAGCATGTGGTCAAGGGTAAAGGGTGACAATGCAAACCCTATGACTGCTGTGATTTTGTTGATGACACTCGTTCTGTTCACCGTTTACGGATTTCGCAAGAAACGTAAGCAACACAAGAAACGTCTGCGCCGAGAAGCATGACCTTTTAAACACTCACAGAGATAACTTCTTTATTTTGATTGATGTAATCAAATAGTTTTTTGTTCATGGAGATTTTTCTTGTGCGCGAACGAAGTGATACGTTCTTAACTCCTTGAGTGATATTAAATGAAAGCGAGGTCTCGCCAGGAGATTCATCAATCAGTCCAGAGAGGTCATCAACCATGGTCTCTGTAAGTTCTTCGAGGGGTATTCGTAGAGTGATGTTTGGCAGAATTTTGTCTTTTACATCTGCAAATATATCTACGGAATTAACTGAGAAAAACAATTTTTCCTTGTCCCACTTGCTACTGCTTATCTTCCCACGCATGAGTGTAGGCATGCCGTCAAGGAGTTTAGGACGCATGTCGGTCCAAGTCTGCCCAGAAAAGAAGAGGTCGTGCGAACCAGAGAAGTCTTCTATCCTCACCACACCGAAAGTCCTTCCGTCTTTTGATATCCTGTTTTGTATGTCTGTGATGATGCCTCCAAAGAGTATGTCGCCTTTGTTCTTTTCGTTTAAGAGCACTAGGTCCTTCAGTTCATCCACCTTGGTGTTGCAGACGTATTCCAGATGGAAAGCAAATTCATCAAGTGGGTGCGCAGATAGATAAATACCTATGAGTTCGCGTTCTTTATTAAGACGTTCTACGTCGCTCCAATGGTCATAACTGTCTGTCTTAGGTAATTTGGGGTGTACGGCTTGAAAGTCGTCCATCCCGCCAAATAAAGAATTTTGAGAGTTGAGTTTATCTTGTTGGTATTTATTTCCGTAACGTATGAGGGTGTCTAAAAAAACCTCACCAGCATCTTCGGCAAAATAAAGTTCACGATCAAGTCCAAACGAATCAAACCCTCCAGAGAGAATCATACTCTCCAATCCCTTTCTGTTGAAGGAGGAGAGATTCACTCGCTCTACTACATCAAAGATGTCTTTGTACAGACCGTTCTTTTTGCGCTCATCTATAAGGGCTTGTGCTGCACTGTTGCCAACTCCTTTGATGGCAGCCAGTCCAAATCGTATGTTCCCGTCTTTGTTGCTTGTGAACTTCAAATTACTTTCATTCACATCAGGTCCTAAGGTTTTTATTCCCATCGTGCGACACTCGTCCATCAATTTACTCACCTCTGTAATGTTACCAAGACTTCGGCTCATACATGCAGCCATGTATTGTGACGGATAGTGGGCTTTTAGATATGCTGTCTGAAATGCTACCCACGAATAGCACGCAGCATGACTCTTGTTGAATGCGTACGAAGCAAAATCTTCCCAGTCACCCCAAATCTTTTCTAATACTTTTTCATCATGACCGTTTTTCTTTCCACCATCAATGAATTTAGGTTTGAGATGGTCCAATTTGTCTTTCTGCTTTTTACCCATCGCCTTACGCAGGGTATCACTCTCTCCACGTGTGAATCCAGCCAGTTGGCGTGAGAGAAGCATCACCTGCTCTTGATAGACGGTGATACCGTACGTATCCTTCAGGTATTGCTCCATACAAGGGATGTCATAAACGATTGGCTTCAGTCCGTGCTTTCTGTCTATAAAGTCTGGGATGTATTTCATCGGACCAGGACGATATAAAGCATTCATGGCAATAAGGTCTTCAAACTTGGTCGGCTTCAAATTGCGAAGGTGTTTTTGCATTCCGATTGATTCAAACTGGAACGTGCCAACAGTATTGCCTTCGCTATAAAGCTTGTACGTCAATTCATCATCTATGTCTATATGGTCAATATCCACTTCCTTGCCCGTTGTCTCACGAATGTTTTGCACCGTCTCCTTCATTATATTGAGGTTCTTAAGCCCCAAAAAGTCCATCTTTATGAGTCCTGTTTCCTCAATGACACTACCTTCGTATTGTGTGCAGCAGAATTCCTCTTTCGTGTCTTTGTCTTCTGCAGTGCTGACTGGCACCCAGTCTGTTATATCATCACGACAGATAATTACACCACAAGCGTGTACTCCTGTTCCTCGCACATTGTTTTCCAACATTTGTGCATATTTCATCGTCTCTCTCAATGCCTCGTTATTAGGGTCGGTCGCTGCTGCTTTCAGTTCTGGTATGACTGAGATGGCGTTGGACATATTCATATCCAAATCATTTGGCAGTTTGTTAGGTATGGCTTTACAAAGAGAATCCGATATTTTCAGAGGTACTTTTTCTACCCTTGCCACATCTTTGATTACCATCTTGGTCTTCATCTGTTGGTAACTGATGATATGTGCCACCTTCTCTTCACCATACTTGTCTGTTATGTATTGCAACACTCGTCCGCGTCCTTCCACATCAAAATCTACATCTATATCGGGTAGGCTGATACGGTCTGGATTGAGGAAACGCTCAAACAGTAAATCATATTTCAAAGGGTCTAAGCGGGTAATATCAAGACAATATGACACCACACTGCCTGCAGCACTGCCTCGTCCAGGACCAACCCACACATCTAATTGTTCTCTCGCCGCACGTATGTAATCTTGCACAATAAGGAAGTAGCCGGGGAACCCCATGTTCTTTATGGTATCAAGTTCGAAATCAATGCGCTGACGCACCTCATCGTTTAAGTCCTCACCATAACAACGTTTGGCTCCTTCATAGGTGAGATGTCTCAAATACTCATCTGCATCGGCAAATCCATCAGGCAGAGGAAAATCGGGGAGTATGGCTTTGTGGTCAATGCTGTATTGTTCTACCTTCTCCAACACGTCAATGGTATTCGCCAATGCCTCAGGTACATCACTGAACACCTCATTCATCTCCTCACGCGTCTTGAACCACTCTTGCTTGGAGTAAAGCATTCGGGATGGGTCGTCTAAATCTTTTCCTGTGCTGAGACAGATGAGTCGGTCGTGTGCCTCCGCATCTTCTTCATTGACAAAGTGTGAGTCGTTTGTGCAAATCAGTTTCACGTCAAACTTCTTCGCCAATCGTATGACTTCCCTATTTACCTCTTGCTGCAAAATAAATGTCTCTCTATTTGCATTGATGTTGGGATTCTTAACCTCATGACGCATCAACTCCAAATAGAAGTCATCACCAAAGAGATTTTTGAACCACTCGACAGACTTCTCCGCACGTTCCATGTCTCCCTCTCTGATGTAGGAAGGAATCTCTCCAGCCAGGCAAGCCGAAGACACAATAAGCCCTTCGTGGTATTTCTCCAACTCCTCGTGGTCGGTTCTCGGACGATAATAATGACCTTCCACCCATGAGTGTGACACCAACTTCACCAAATTATGATAACCCTGTTCGTTTTTTGCAAGCACAATAAGATGCCAACCACTTTTGTCGTCCTTGGTGTTTTTATCTTTCAGCAGACGACTTCTTCTCGCACAATACATCTCACAGCCAATGATTGGAATAAACGCATCGAGTCCCTCTTTCTCACGCTTACCATTCACTTTCTTCACATAGTTATAAAACTCTTTTATTCCAAACATATTTCCATGGTCCGTCACAGCCATACCACGCATTCCGTCAGCAATGGCTTTATCTACGAGCTTCTTAACACTCGCTTGTCCGTCCAATATAGAGTATTGTGTGTGTACGTGTAAATGAACAAAATCCTGCATACTAAAAAAGACTTAATAATTACTCAAAGACAAATAATCTCTCTCTTTCCCGCCTGCTCCTCAATTCGTATTTTAACCACTTCATCGGGAAGAAGTTCTTCTACCATCTCTGGCCATTCCATCAAACAAACATTTCCACTATCTAAATAGTCATCAAACCCAATATCTCTTACCTCTTGCAAATTTTTTAGTCTGTAGAAATCAAAGTGATAGATGACATCACCACGCCCCGTTTCGTATTCGTTCACTATAGCAAACGTAGGAGAAGTAACATTATCCGTCACCCCCAAAACCTCACATAGAGCCTTGATGAATGTTGTTTTCCCCGCCCCCATAGTCCCGTAGAAGGCAAATAGTTTTTTCCCATCCATCAATGATAAAAATTCGCGTGCCACCTCTGTGATTTCGTCGAGAGAGTTTATTGTAAGAATTGTCGTCATATTACCTTGTGAAGTTACAAAAATATATATTTCTTTTATCTTATCCTAATAGATTAAATGTCATGCGGTGATAGGGGGTGGTGCCATATTGTTGTATGGCTTGGCGGTGTGCTTGTGTGGGGTAACCCGCATTTTTGTTCCAACCATATTGTGGGTATTCTTCATGTAATGACTTCATGTAATCATCACGATAGGTCTTTGCGAGTATGGATGCTGCTGCAATTGAGAGGTATTTACTGTCGCCTTTCACTATGGTGGTGTGTGGGATGTCTTTATATGGAATGAAGCGATTGCCATCAATGATGAGTGATTCGGGACGGATGGTGAGTTCAGCAATGGCGCGGTGCATTGCCGTGATGCTTGCACGGAGAATATTCATTTCATCTATCTCTTGGGCGGTGACGATGCCTAATGCCCAAGCAAGTGCATCGTGTTCTATTTCCTTGCGTAACTGGTAGCGTTGAGATGCTGTGAGTTGCTTGGAATCGTTGAGACGGGGGTTGTGATAGTTGGGTGGGAATATCACGGCTGCAGCATAAACACTACCAGCAAGACATCCTCGCCCTGCTTCGTCACATCCTGCTTCTATCTTGCCTTCGTTAAGATATGGTAATAATG
>R22__coassemble_2176_pt1 | contig 8700 bp, 7 predicted proteins | sample R22__metabat2_low_PE_052 | metagenome-assembled genome bin R22 | reverse complement strand
ATACCCGCTTATTCAACACTACGATTTGATGTCAAATTAGCAAAAGTATATAGATTAGGAATAGATAATAATACAGATTGGAGATAAATTATGAAAATAGCAATTGTTGGTGCAAGTGGCGCAGTAGGACAAGAATTTCTTAGAGTACTTAATGAAAGACAATTTCCTATGGATGAACTGGTTCTTTTTGGCTCAGAAAGAAGTGCAGGAAGGAAGTACACTTTTAGAGGAAAAGAATATGAAGTGCAATTACTACGCCACGGAGATGACTTCAAAGGAGTGGACATAGCCTTCACATCAGCTGGTGCTGGAATATCAAAAGAATATGCTGATGACATAACTCGCTTTGGAACAATCATGATTGATAACTCCAAGGCATTTCGCATGGATGATGACGTACCATTAGTTGTACCTGAATGTAATGCTGATGATGCATTTAATCATCCTCGCAATATAATTGCCAATCCCAATTGTACTACCATAATGATGGTAGTAGCATTAAAACCGATTGAACAATTATCACACATCACCAAGATACATGTAGCAAGCTATCAAAGTGCTAGTGGTGCTGGCGCACAAGCAATGTTGGAGTTGGAACAGCAATATCATGAATTGTTAAATGGTAAAGATGTGACTGTGAATAAGTTCGCTTATCAATTGGCTTACAACGTCATTCCTCAAATAGATGAGTTTCTTGATAACTTATATACCAAGGAAGAACAGAAAATGTTTGACGAAACGAGAAAGATACTTCATTCTGACGTGAAGTGCTCAGCCATGTGTGTGAGAGTTCCAACTTTACGAAGTCACTCGGAAGCAATATGGGTAGAAACAGAGAAATCACTGAGTGTGGCAGAGGTACAAGAAGCCTTGAGAAATGCAGACGGTGTGACTCTGCAAGATGATCCACAAAATAAAGTCTATCCTATGCCTCTCTTCACTGCAGACAAAGATGACGTGTACGTAGGACGAGTAAGAAAAGACCAAGCCAATGAAAACGGCATAACTTTCTGGTTATCAAGCGATCAAATACGTAAGGGAGCAGCACTGAATGCAGTACAGATTGCAGAGCATTTAATTTTACGAAATTAACACAATATACTATAAACGGCAGTGTGTTTCCCATAACAGAACCTACTTGGATTTTCTTTTTAGTGTTGCTGATAATTTTACTAGTACCACTAATATTCAATAAGCTACGCATTCCATACTTGATCGGTATGATTCTTACAGGCGTGCTTATTGGTGAACACGGGGTGGAAATACTTAGCAGAGACATGAGTTTCGAGGTATTTGGTCAGGTAGGAATGTTTTATATAATGTTTCTTGCCGGACTGGAGATTGATTTTGAGGGAATGAAACGAAACTTGACGAAGGGTGTATGGTTTGGCATACTCACAGCGACGATTCCTTTTGTGTGTGGATTTATAGCAGGTGAGCATCTTCTTCACTATTCTCTCTCTGCATCGTTGTTGTTAGCTTGTATATTTGCTTCACACACATTGGTGTCATACCCTATTGTATCACGATATGGACTACAGAAGCATCCAGCCGTCATAATCTCCATAACAGCCACTTTAATAGCATTAACCGGAGCCTTATTGGTATTGGCAGCTATCTCACATAATTATGTAGGCACCAGTGGTTCATGGTTTTGGCTATTATTTGCCGGTAAGTGTATTATATATTTTGTTGGAGTCATATTTTTTTACCCTAGAATTATTCGTTGGTTCTTTAGTCGAAATATAGACCGCATCATGCAGTATATCTTCGTCATCACGATGGTATTTTTAGCTGCTGTGATTGCTGATTTGTGTGAAATTGAAGGATTACTTGGTGCCTTTCTTGCTGGATTGATTTTTAGCAGATTCATCCCTACCACCTCCCCCTTGATGAATAGGATTCAGTTTGTAGGTAATGCGTTGTTCATACCTTATTTTCTTGTGGGTGTTGGTATGATGGTCAATCTACGACCACTATTGTCCGATGGACGTGTGATGATGGTGGTGGTAGTGATGGTAATAGTTAGCACAGTGTCAAAATGGTTGGCTGCGTTCTTGGCACAAAAGTTATTCCACATGACTCGCTGGGACAGGAGTATGATGTTTGGACTAACGGAAGCACATGCTGCAGGAGCAATAGCTATGGTGATGGTAGGCACAAAAATAGAGGTTTCCCCTGGAGTAATGCTTATGAACAACGCTGTGTTGGATGGTGTGGTTATGATGATACTCTTCTCGTGCATAATCAGTTCGATGGTGACAGATAGGGCTGCAAAAATGGAACTGCAAAAGCCAAGACCTAAACATAAGGCACCATCACTATCCGAATCAGAGAAAATTATGGTACCTGTGAATGATAGTGATAGTATCAACAATCTTATTCACACCGCTGTGATGATGCGAAATAAACGAGAAAAGCAGGGACTTATATGCATCAATGTGGTGAATGATGTTGACTCTTCAGAAGAGACAATAAACAAGAGTTGCGAAATCCTTCGTAAAGCCAACAATGTATGTGTGGCTTCAGACGTACCTTGTCATACACAACGACGACTAGCTGTCAATTTCGCAAATGGTGTCATTCACAGTTTCAAAGAAAATGGTGCCTCTGAACTCATCATTGGTCTTCATCGCCCAAGGCATGAAGGAGACAAATCACTTTATGGAATCTTTGGTAATGCACTGATTGAGGGCATGAATAGACAAATCACAATGGTGAAATACACCATCTCTTTGATGACTCTCAGACGAATAGCTATGATTATTGCAAAGAATGCAGAATGTGAACCAGGGTTTTATCGTTGGGTAGAACGACTGGCACGCTACACTGAAGAAATTGGTTGCAGAATAGATTTCTTTGCTCCCACAGCCATATGCAACCTCATTCAACAGTTCAACAAGACCAATCACCCCTCACTACGTGCAGATTATAGAGAGTTAGAACAATGGGGCGACTTCGTGAGAATACGTGAGACATTACAATCCGACCACTTGCTCTGTATGGTGATGGCACGACCAAATACATTAAGTTATAACAAAGCAATGAGTAAGTTACCTCAACTTGTACAAAATCATTTTTCCACACATAGTTTAATGATTATTTATCCGGATCAGAATTATGATAGAAATTAAAAATATAAGAAAGAGTTTTGGTGAATTAGAAGTATTGAAAGGTATCAGTCTGACTTTTGTGGACAAGGAAATAGTCAGTATTGTTGGTCCAAGTGGTGCTGGCAAAACCACACTGCTCCACATAATAGGCACTCTCGACAAAGCCAGTAGTGGAAGTATTGTAATTGACGGAATCGACGTGAGCAAACTCTCACAAAATGAGTTGGCCCAATTCCGAAATAAACACATTGGTTTTGTATTTCAATTTCATCAACTACTTCCTGAATTCACTGCTTTAGAAAACGTGATGATACCTGCTCTCATTGCTAACGAGAAAAAAAACATTGCAAAAGCAAAAGCAACAGAAATACTGAATATGCTTGGACTTTCTGACAGAGCCTCACATAAACCAGCTCAGTTATCTGGTGGAGAACGACAACGGGTAGCTGTTGCACGTGCATTGATAAATAAACCCGGTGTGATTCTTGCTGACGAACCATCAGGTAGTTTGGATAGTGCTCATAAAGAAGAATTACACCAATTATTTTTTGATCTTCGTGATAAGTTAGGACAGACATTCATCATAGTCACACATGACGAAGAGTTGGCTCATATCACAGACCGAACCATACATTTGAAAGATGGCTATTTAGTTAACGAAAATATTTAATCATAACCCTTTATGGAACTTGGAAAACGAAATACTATGACGGTGGTGAGAGAAGTGGACTTTGGTGTTTACCTGGATGGTGGCGAGATGGGTGATGTACTTTTACCTCGCAGATACGTGCCACGCCATTGTAAGAAAGGAGACACAGTAGATGTGTTTCTTTACCTCGACCAACAAGAACGACTTATTGCCACCACCGAGCAACCAAAGGTGGAAGTAGGACAATTCGCATATCTTGATGTCAGTTGGGTGAACGAATATGGTGCGTTTCTTAATTGGGGACTTATGAAAGATTTGTTTTGTCCGTTTCGTGAACAGAAGATGCGGATGGTACAGGGGAAGAGTTATATAGTGTACTGCTATGTAGATAGTGTTACATATCGCATCGTAGCAAGTGCCAAGATAGAAAAATTTTTATCTAAAGAACATCCGCAGTATAAATCTGGTGACGAAACAGATATTCTTATACAACAAAAGACCGAATTAGGATTTAAGGTGATTGTAGATGGGCGGTTTGCTGGTCAACTCTACGAAAACGAACTTTTCCAACAAATCCATTCTGGCGACAGGCTGAAAGCATTCGTGAAGCACGTACGTGAAGATGGTAAGATAGACCTCACGCTACAAAAGCATGGGCAAGAACATGTACATGACTTTGCAGAGATACTCCTTGCCTATATACACAATCACGATGGTGTGTGTGAATTACATGACAAGAGTGACGCCACAGATATTTATCGCGTGTTTGGTGTGAGCAAGAAAGTGTTTAAGAAGGCTGTTGGCGACCTCTATAAAAGGAGGTTGATCAAACTCGAAGACGATAGGTTACTTGCGTAACAAATAACCTATTGCCTCTCCCTTGCGAACTTTCTTTCCTTGACCAACGCATATTTCTACCAGTTTGCCACCCAAGCATGCTGGAATTTCTATGAGTTGACCATAAGCGTTTTGCAGATAACAGAATCGCTCACCTTCCTTGTATTGACTACCAATCTGTGGGGCCATGGACTGAACACACTCACTTCCACCATTGATTTCATAAAGTACAGTACCATTATCTGTGGCAATGACAGCGTCTGCCTCTGCGTGTTTGAAAGCAGTCACCTCCTCAAGACTCATACCTGTCTTCTGTATCTCCTTATCCTTTGCTGCTTGAAGGTCTTTCAAAAAACGCTCCTTAGCGATGCCACTCTTATAGTCACGGTACTGACTTGGATGCATAGCGAGTTCAAACAACTCCTCATCATCCTCTCCACGCTCCCAGTTATTTTCTTCCATTTCCTTAACGAACGATTGCAGATCGTCAGGGTAATAACTCTGTGGGTCTGCCTCTGTGAATTCCAATCCTTTTTCTTTTGCCAGTGTTTTGAGTTCTGCTGCCACTTCTCCAGGCAACTTACCACTCTTACCGAGAATCATGCCCCAAATACTATCATCCATCATGCTGTAACGTGGTTTACCCATTGACTCAGCCAAAAGGTTCATCAAGGCAATGTTTTTTGTGTATTGAGAGAATGGTGTCACTAAAGGTGGATAACCCACACGTGGCCACACGTAAGCGACCTCATCAAAAAGTTTCACAAGAAGGGCGTCTTCACTGAGTGGTTCCAGACCATCTTTTTTACGATTTGAGTTGATTGCCAACATCACACCAGCCAAGTCAGCCATCATACTACCCATCATTCCACCTGGCAATCCACAACCGAGCAACAGAGATGACATCAATTTATTGCTTGAATTCATGAAATAACCGAGGAAGTCGTCAATGAATTCCTGAGTCAATTTGCGTGCCTCCATATAAGCGTCCATATTGATTTCAGGCACATCAAATCCTGCGTGTTTCAACATGCTTTGTACAGATATTATGTCTGGGTGAACCTTTCCCCAAGAGAGAGGCTCTATGGCTGTGTCAATTACGTCAGCACCAGCACGACAAACTTCCAAAATACTTGCCATAGAGAGTCCTGGACCACTATGCCCATGATATTGGATGATTATTTCTGGATGTTTCCCTTTTATTATGCTTACGAGTTTGCCCAACATTGCAGGCTGACCTATACCCGCCATATCTTTCAAACAAATCTCTGGAGCACCTGCATTGATGAGTTGTTCCGCTATGTTTGCATAGTATTCGGCAGTATGGATTGGTGATGTAGTGATACAAAGAGTAGCCTGGGGTGTCATACCTGCTTCCAAAGCGTATTTGATTGACGGTATTATGTTGCGAACATCATTGAGCCCACAGAAGATACGCGTAATATCTACTCCTTGTGCATGCTTTACCTTGTACATCAGACGTCGTACATCTGCAGGCACTGGAAACATGCGCAATGCATTGAGTCCTCTATCGAGCATGTGTGTCTTAATACCCACCTCATTAAATGGTTTGGTGAACGCGCGTACTGCTTTATTTGGATTTTCGCCATATAAGAGATTCACTTGTTCAAATGCTCCACCATTTGTTTCCACACGTGCAAAACACCCCATTTTAATAATGACGGGTGCTATGCGTTCAAGTTGATATTTGCGTGGTTGATATTTACCACTTGACTGAAACATATCTCGATAAACAAGACTGAATTGAATTTTTCTTCCCATAGTATTTATGTTTTTATTGTTTTATCATCTATTTTATTTAAACATATTTTTTATTTTTGACAATCCCTCTACGAGCACATCTATTTCTTCTTTTGTGTTATATAATGCCACACTCACACGCACCGTTCCTTCTACGCCTAACAGGCGCATCAATGGCTCGGCACAGTGATGTCCTGTCCTTACTGCAACACCTAATTTATCAAGCAATACTCCAACATCAAGATGATGAATACCAGGTACGTTAAAACTGATGACTGGATTATTTGATGTATTGGAATTCAGGTTTATTATGTCACAACCCAAGGTTTTTATATGTTCTTTAGCATATTGTGTAAGTGTCTGTTCGTGAAGTGCAATCATATCAAATCCAACTATATTTAAGAAATCGGTTGCTACACCTAATGCATTTGATCCCACATAGTCTGGTGTGCCTGCTTCAAACTTATAAGGTAGTGCAGCAAATGTGGTTTTCTCGAAAGCCACGTGGTCAATCATTTCCCCACCACCTTGATAAGGAGGCAGTTTTTCCAACCACTCCTCACGTCCGTACAACACGCCTATACCCGTCGGGCCATACATCTTGTGCCCGCTCATTGCGAAGAAGTCACAATTCATGTCTTGCACATTTATTTTCTTATGTGGCGCAGACTGAGCCCCATCTACCATCACCGGCACTCCATGTTCATGTGCTTTGAGTATAATTGTTTTGATGTCATTCTCTTCTCCTGTGACATTTGATACATGAGACACACTCACCATTGTGGTGTTACGAGAAAAACACCTATCCAAATCCTCTATTGTCGTGAAATGCTTCACTTCAAATCCATTCAGTTGCCACGGAACGATATTGCTATGATGTTCTAGTCCACTGACGATGACCTCTGGGTGTAGTAAGTTAGATTTATATCTTCTGAAACTACTTGCTACGAGATTGATGCTCTCTGTTGTGCCACGTGTAAATATCACCTCGCACGACTTCTCTGCACCTATGAATGCTCTCACTTTTTCTCGTGCCGACTCGTGTAGATTGGTTGCTTGTTCGGAGAGAAAATGCACCCCTCTATGCACATTGGCATTCACATTCATATATTGCTCACTGATGGCATCAATCACACAGCGAGGTTTTTGTGTCGTCGCAGCATTATCCAAGTATATGAGGGGTTTACCATAAACCTCTCTTTCCAAAATCGGAAACTCTTTTCTTATATCATCCGTTTTCAATTGTGTCCTTGTCTTTTATCAGTTGTTGTCTCAGCTCGTCAGTAGAACCGAACTGCATTTCATCTCTCAGTCGTCGTACGAATTCCACTCGCAATGTCTGTCCGTAGAGTTCCTTCTCAAAATCAAATATATTCACCTCTATGGTATCTCCCACATTTATCATTCCACGTAGTTCTTGTCCTTGTTCCATCTCTCTCACCACACACTCATACACGCCCCGCTGTGGAATGATTTTCTCTTCGTTCACTTTTAAGTTTGCCGTAGGAAATCCTATTGTTCTGCCTATTTGTTTGCCAGTTATCACTTTCCCTGTGATGAAGTAGTTGTAACCCAAGAGTAGAGAAGCCACTTCCATCTCTCCCTCTGCTATCAGTTCACGAATAGCAGAAGAATTGACTTTTCTGTCATCCACACAAAACTCTTTCCCTTTGACCACTTCAACACCTATTTCCTTACCAATTTCCACGTAGTTATTATCGTTTTTCTCCTCTCTTCTGCCAAATCTGTGATCATACCCCATCAATAGTCGTTCTACACCATATTTCTCTTTCAAGATTTTCAGAAATTCACGTGCCGATAACTGTGCGAGCGACTTATTGAAATCAAGCACCACGATGTCTTTCACCCCTATTTGCTTCAGTAGTTCTATCTTTTCCTCAAAAGTGTTCAACAGTTTTGGTTTATTTGTAGGAGAGAGTACTTCTGCGGGATGCTGACGAAACGTAATCACCTCATCAACCTCCTGAATCAAAAAACGATGTCCCCGATGCACTCCATCAAAGAAGCCAATAGTTGCTGTTATCATTCACACACGCATATATTGTGCAAAAGTAGTAAATTTTTCATATAACACAAAATAAATAAGTTATTTTTTTAGAAAACAAAAAAAAATATTAACTTTGTAGGTAGAATGCAAAAATTAAACATATTTCAGCTTAATCGCATAAGTGTTGATGAGTTTAAGTCAAGTAAAAAGACACCTTTAGTTGTGATACTTGATAATGTACGCAGCATGTACAATGTCGGTTCCATCTTTCGCACGTCCGATGCTTTTATGGTAGAGAAGATCTGTCTTTGTGGCATCACTCCTCTTCCCAC
>R22__coassemble_1981_pt1 | contig 9398 bp, 8 predicted proteins | sample R22__metabat2_low_PE_052 | metagenome-assembled genome bin R22 | reverse complement strand
TATATTATCTTTTTTTGAAAGTTTTTTCTTTTTGTTATCTACAGTTTATTTATATGATTTTTATAGGAAAATTTATTTTATATTATATAAAACTTTTATTAACTTTAAAATTGAATTTAGAAAAAAAATAAAAAATGGTACTTAATTATATTTGGATAGGTCTTTTCTTAATAGGTATTTAGTGGGAGTCATTCGTGTATTTATAGGAGATGCCGAAACTCTACCTGCTATAATGGATGCTACTTTTGAAATGTCAAATAAGGCATTTGATATGACATTGGCACTGACGGGTATGCTTACTTTTTGGATGGGACTGATGAAGGTGGGCGAAGACAGTGGACTCATTTCTCGTTTAGCACATTTTCTCTCTCCTATATTAACAAAGATGTTTCCTGATGTACCTGCAGGACATCCTGCTTTGGGGAGTATTTTTATGAATATGTCTGCCAATATGTTGGGATTGGATAACGCAGCTACACCTATTGGCTTGAAGGCAATGAAAGAACTTCAAAGTATAAATTCTAAAAAAGATACTGCAACTAATCCAATGATAATGTTTCTGGTACTTAACACATCGGGAATAACAATTATACCAGTTAGTATTATGGCTTATAGAGCAAGTAGTGGAGCTGCAGATCCTACAGATATATTTGTTCCTCTCATGCTGACGAGTACGTGTTCTTCATTTTTTGCTCTCATTATGTGTTGTGTAATACAAAAGATAAATCTCTTCCAAAAGGCATTCATAGCATTGTTTCTTGGAGTGGGTGTGATGATTGGTGGATTGTTTTGGATAGTGATTGGTATGGATAATAACGGTGTACAGCATTTCTGTAGGTTATTAACTAGTTTTCTTATACTTGGTGCTATCACTGTCTTTATCGTGTCTGGATGGATAAAAAAAATAAATGTATATAATTCCTTTGTGGAGGGGGCAAAAGATGGTTTTAAGGTGGCTGTGTCACTTATACCTTATGTTGTTGCAATACTTGCAGCTATTGGTGTGTTTCAAGCATCGGGATGTCTTGGGTGGCTACAAAACGGAATGGCACAGGTGGCTGAATGGTGTGGACTGAACAGTGATTTTGTAGGTGCCTTACCTGTGGCTTTGATGAAACCTCTCAGTGGTCCTGGTGCGCGTGGTATGATGTTACAAATTTTTACTGATCCTAATTTTGGTCCTGATTCATTTCTTGGACATCTTGCCAGTCTCATGCAGGGTTGTACGGACACAACATTCTATATATTGGCTGTTTATTTCGGTAGTGTGGGTATTAAAAAATATCGTTATTCTGTCGTGGCAGGTCTTACGGCTGATATTGTTGGTTTTATTTTCGCTATATTGGTCAGTTACCTATTTTGGGGATAATGACTTTTATAATTTCTTCAGGGGAGATATTCATACATTCTAACATACCTTTATGGCATGGTTTATTGCCATAAACAGAACATGGACGACAATCTAATTCTCGTTGAATAATAATAGTGTTCTCAGGGGCAAACCCTGCTTTCGGGTGTGTTGGACCCCAAATAGAAATGGTGTTGACTCCCATAAGTGAAGCTAAGTGTAGATTACCAGAATCCATAGTGAGCATCACGTCAAGAGTCTTCATAAATTCTAATTCTTCCTTTAATCCTTGAAACTGCCCACACATATTTTTTACTCCTTCTTTCACCCATGTGTCAAGTATTTCTTTTTCTTGTCTTCCTCCACCAAATAAGAAAACGTTCTTACCTTGTTTCACTAACATATCAATTACTTCCTTCATTTTGTTTAGAGGATACATCTTCGTGTCATAGGCAGCAAAAGGTGCAATGCCTATTTTTGTCCCTCGTCCCTCGTCCCTCGTCTCAAACCCTTCAAACCCATTTTCTCTCGTTTCTCCTCTCACTCCTAAAGTCTCTCTATATCTATCTTGCATGCGTTTTAGAGGAGGGTGATTTAATCCATGACCGATGAGTGTGTGTTTTTCCTGGCGTCCTTTATCAATAACATTTACACGTACACCTGCAAAACGGAAAAATGTACGTAGAATCTTTGTACGTAACACATCATGCATGTCTGCCACAAAAGAAAAGTTATATGTACGTAACCTTCTATAAAGTCGCCACAAACCTAACAAACCTTTATAGTCATCTACGTTTATTCCTATTGTGTGAACATTTTCAGGTGACCACGTATAAAGTGGTGCAAATCGTTCTCTTGTTAAGACATAAATATCTTTGTTAGGGAACTGCTTGGCATAATCATCAATGACAGAAACTGTCATTGCAACATCGCCTAAAGCGGAAAGTCGTATGACTAATTCAGTTTTTTGCTCCATACAACACAGGGTTGGTGCTTGGGTCGTTGTACATCTTCATCTGCTTGTACACTTTCATGTATTTCTTTCCTGATTCTATGTCAGCGAGTAATTGGTCAATGGCTGTAGAAAGGTCTCGTTGTTGTTCCAACAGAACATTGAGTTTGGTTTGACATTTATTCTTATGTTCTTCGTCTGCATCCTGTCTTTTGACTTGTTCATTCATGTGATAAATCTTCAAGGCAAGAATACTCAGTCTGTCTACTGCCCATGCAGGACTTTCTGTATTTATTGTTGCTTGTGATTGAATGGTTACGTCTTTATATTTTTCCAAAAAATAAGAGTCAATCATCTCTACTAAGTCTGTCCTGTCTTGATTGCTTTTATCTATTCTACGTTTTAATGCTAATGCATCTACAGGATTGATATTTGGATCGCGTATGATATCCTCAAGATGCCACTGAACGGTGTCAATCCAGCTCTTTAAATAAAGACATGATTCAATACTACCCTCTTCATAGGGATTTTGAATAGGTGTATCAACATTGTCTGTTTTGTGATAGTCATTGATAGCTTGATTAAAGATAGGCCAACTTATTTCTGTAAAATTCATAATATTATTTTATTTTTACTATTGCTGTTTGTTGGTTTTTGATACCCTTACCTTTCAGATAAAAGGCTTTTGCACTACCAAATGCAAGGTAGAAATCAATTCGTACGGGTAAATGGTTTTTATCATCGGTCACGTAAAATCTCAATAATTCCTTTTCTTTCTTCTCTTTGTCATTTAATAGAGAAAATACAAGAGTTCTATATGTTACATCATTATTAGCTTTGAAATTTTCTTTACCTTTATATATCAATACCTGTGTGCTGATTCTCTTGCCAGTGACCATACGGAAGTTTATGCGTTGTCCTTTCTTGTAAGAAGAGAAATCAAATGAACGTGCTAAAGCTAATATATTAAGCATGTCATTTATACATTCTGTACTCGTCAACGTCTTGTTTGTCCAGTCGCCATCAGGAGAACGGTATTTCATTTTTGTAACCGTTTTACCTTCACCAGGATAGGAATACCATACCTCATCTACCGTGTATCTCTTACCTTCGTTTGCTCCTTTTCTGAAGTAATAAGGAGTCAAATTGGGTGAGGAATAACTGACGAGCGTGTCTCGCATTGGAAATATTTTATCACATTTAGAATTGCTCACAAAGATGAGGTCTGTACGGAGAGCATTTTGACCATGATAGTTGGCTTTTTTTATTTTGTAATGAGTTGATCCTACCTTCACCCAAACAAATTTCCAATTAAAATATAAATCATAATCAAGTGATTCTCCAGCACTGAATGCTTCATTTTCATACTCACATTGTGCTTGTGTGTAGTTTGCACAAAGTGAGAAAAGAAAAACAAACAAATATATCTTGGTCATTCTCATTTTATCCTCCCTAAATTACGTAGTCGTTCTTCGTTTTTAGATTTCATTGTTTTCTTTTTCTTGTCTGCTTTTTGTTTGGTAATTGCTGCAGGCTTTTGTTCAAAAACAGGCGTCTGGTCTAATACCCATATCTGTTCCACATCAAAGTTAGCTTTCAGAGAAATTTGTCTTGGATAATAATAAACACATTCTGGTTGTTTTTTTATTTCAAAATCACCAGAGTCCCACACTCCATTATTATTTTCATCACAGAATGCTCTTAAATAGTATTTTCCTGGAATGAGAAAGAAAAAGTCTGCACGCCCATCATCTGTGGTCTTAATTCTCTTTAATACCTTGTCGTTTGTGTTAAGCAACTCAACTACAAATGGAAGAGATGAAGGCTTTTGTAGTTTCACAAAGAGATTACTTAAAGACTCCAATTTCTTTACGGAAACATTTTTTGTACACCCTTCAATACGTTTACCATAAATACTGATTACTGCACCAGTGTCAACATCTAACTCATAACGACTGCCAGGCATCCATTCGGCATATAACGTATTATCTTTTATTATAAAATCCCTTTTGACAAGGTTGGTGTCAATTTTTTCGTAGAGTCTAACTAAATTAGTGTTGAATTCACGTATTGGTTCAGGGAAGGTGAAATGTATGTTTTGGTCTGGAGTGATATTTGTTGTACTGACTTTATATTCCATAAACTCCTCATCCATTGGTGGAATTTGTATGTTAGGATTATCTTGTAGGTCTTTCTTATGTTTTTTCTTCCATTCCTTCACATGCTTTTCTTCTTTCTGTTGTTTGAGTTTGTCCAACTTCTCGTTTGTGAGTTTGGAGTACATCAGCATTGTGTCGGTTTGTTCTATTAACACTTCATTGGTGTCATTTGCCATGTAAGTATATAAGAACTTCAATGTGTCTAGACGTGATACTTGTTCGTCTTTCACCCAATAAGTAATGGTGTCGTTGCCCTCGTTGCATTCAACAATAAAAGCATCAGTAGCGTCAAAATTAAGTCCATAGATAATAGGGAGTTGATCTGACGTACCTGAGAATATCATGCGCATTATGTTAGGACGTTGACGTTCGTATTTCATCAGATGACGACTCTGTCGCGTAGGTGTAAATACCAGAAGTGTGATGTCGTCAGGATAGAAATGAGTGTATTTCACTCTGACAATTGAGTCATAATGAAGAGAGTCGTGCCACAAGGTGTCCATACGCACATCTGGAGCACATGTAGGATGAATAATTCTATCAGTAAAAGCCATCTTCTCGCTTTTTTGCGAGTATTTGAAATCGCCATCCTGGTCTTGTAATGCGTAAATTTTATAATCTCCAGGAGCTAATCCTTTCACACAGAAATGACCAGATGCATCGGTGTAAGAAATAGCTTTTGGTATTGAATCATTGTCTAATGAATATAACAGTACAGAAATCCTTTTTATTGGTTCTAAATTCTTTGCCTCAAGAACATATCCCGACACTTGCATGGTGTCAATTTTATCATACGAAGAGAATGTGTATGTGTAGTTTCCAAAGGAATTTCCTTCATTATTATCAACTATAGCATCACCGAAGTCAATGGTATAAGTAGTACCTTTAACTATGCTGTCATGAAGTGTAACGGTAATAGTTTTTCCACTTGCTTCAATGTCAGGCTGTTCATGTTGAGGAGGAGAAATTATTATTTTTTCGCTAGCACTTTCCAATTTTACATTTTCATCAAAATCCAGCACTATTTTTTTTGGAGATACATTCAATGCTCCAAACTTAGGGGAGGTGTGCAGGAGTTTAGGAGGATCTTCGTCGTATGGTCCACCATCGGGAGTACCCATGCGTGCACATGAAAATGCGAAACCTAATAAAAGGAGTAGTAATAATATGTTTTTTATATTGATATTCATATTCATCTTCAGTTCTTCATATCTAAACTCATCAATTCCTCAATATGTTTTCTATCATTACTTAGTCGTGGCACCTTATGCTGTCCGCCGAGTTTACCTTTGCTCTTGAGCCAATCATCAAATAATCCTTTGCGAGCCACTATCAATTCAAGGTGTTGCAATGTGATGTCTTTATAACGTTTTGCTTCGTAGTCCGAATTGACTTGTTGTAGTTTCTTATCCAATATATCAGCAAATTCATTTACATCATTAGGCATAACTGCAAACTCTACCAACCACTGATGCCTACATTTTGCATTGTTATCCATGAAGATAGGTGCGGCGGTGTAGTCTTTCACTTGCGCTCCAGTCTTCTCACAAGCCTCGCGTATGCCTTGTTCAGCATTGTCAATGATGAGCTCTTCGCCAAAGGCATTGATGAAATGACGAGTTCTCCCTGTAATGATGAATTTATAAGGTACTGTCTTTGTGAACTTGATGGTGTCACCAATTACATACCTCCACAGACCACTTGAGGTACTGATGAGCATGGCGTAGTTCACTCCTGTCTGTACCTTCCATAGAGGCAATACCGTAGGGTTTGACTTATCAAATTCACTCATAGGAATGAATTCATAGAACACACCATAATCAATCATGAGTGTCATGGCAGGATCATCTTGCTCGGTCTGCACACCAAAAAATCCCTCACTTGCATTGTAGGTCTCCAAGTAATGCATGTCACTATGTTGGATTATCTTTTTATATTGTTCACGATAAGGTGTGAATGCTACTCCACCATGAAAAAACACTTCCAGATTAGGCCAAATTTTGTCTAATGTGTCAGTATTGTTCATTTCAATCATTCGGTGGAGAACAGAGAGCATCCAAGAAGGCACACCACTTATGTTCGTCACATTTTTATTTCGTGCAAATTGTGCAATCTTCTCTCTCTTTTGTTCAAAATCACTCAGCAAAGCAATTTCTTTTGTGGGAATGCGTATTAGATTGATTACGTCTGGCACGTGGTCGATCAGAATAGCACTTAAGTCGCCTGCCTTAGAATACTGTCCACATTCGTTTTTATCAAAACTACCACCCAAGATGAGGCTTTTACCACCAAACATACGACTCTTAGGATTTTGACGCAAGTAACATGCTACGCAATCTTTACCACCCCTATAATGTGTATCTTGGAGTCCTTGTTTGCTTACAGGAATGAACTTACTCTTATCATTGGTAGTGCCTGATGATTTAGCAAACCAACATACTTTTCCCTTGCACAATACGTCTTTTTCTCCTTTGCGCATTCGTTGTATGTACCCTTTTAGTTCTTCGTAGGTATTCACCGGCACTTGTATCGCAAAGTCCTCGTAATTTTCTACTTTATCATAACCATATGTACGTCCCCACTCAGTGTCTTTAGCACATTTCACTAGACGATGCAAAACTCTCTTTTGGATTTTCTCCGCATCGTCATAGTGAGCAATTGCTTTTACTCTCTGCTTAAAATAAATATGGTATAATAATCTTGTTAGATTCATTTTCTCTTATTTCTTTTTGCAAAGATATCATTTACAAATGCGACGTCTTTGCGTAACTTCGTCATTGCATTTTTAGCAGCTTTCTGATGACTTTCTTTCTTTGAATATCCGGCTCCTCTACCACATTCCACACCTTCTATATTGATAATAGTTTTGAAAATGATAGAGTTTTGTGATTCTGATTTTTTCTCTTCTACAACATCAAACACACACTGCAACTGGTACTTTTGGCACCACTCAATCAACTTACTTTTAAAGTTTTCTTCTGTGTGTGCTACTTTTTCTACGTTTATTTGTACGGACAGAATTTTTTCTTCAATAAATTTTTTACATACTCGCCATCCCTGATCCAAATAAATTGCTCCTACGAATGCTTCAAATGCATTACCATTCATGTAACTATTGTGAGATGATGATTTATGGTTATCAGAGAGAATAAGTTTGTCCAGTCCTATTTGTTGAGCCACTTGGTTTAGTGTATTTCTCCTCACAATTTTACTTCGGAGTGTAGATAAATAGCCCTCTTGTTGTTTTGGATATTTCTTAAATAACACGTCAGCTACAATGGCTCCTAAAATAGCATCACCTAAATACTCCAAACGTTCGTTATTCTCTGCATAAGTCTTTCGTCTCTTGTCTCTCGTCCCTCGCTTCTCGTCCCTCGCTTCTCGTCTCTCATCTCTCATCTCTCGTCCTCTATAAGATTTGTGCTTCAAGGCTGTACGATAGAGTTCTAAATTGTGAGGAACGAAACCAGTTATTCGATATAAATTTAAATACGGCTCCTTGTCCTTTCGGAAAAAGAGCCGCACTTTATCATAGATATTTTTATTTTTCATATTTCTTAAATATCACACAAGCATTGTGCCCACCAAAACCAAAGGTATTGCTGATTGCCACATTGACAATTCTTTCTTGAGCTTTGTTGAATGTGAAGTTTATGTTGTAATCTATTTCTTCATCAATATCGTCGTCTGCATGATTTATGGTAGGAGGGATTATATTGTCTTTTATAGCCAATACTGTAAACATGGCCTCTATACCTCCAGCCCCACCAAGCAAGTGTCCAGTCATAGATTTGGTACTGCTGACGTTGAGTTTGTAAGCGTGATCTCCAAATACCTCTTTTATAGCCTTCACCTCTGATACATCACCCACATGTGTTGATGTACCATGAGTATTGATATAATCCACGTCTTCAGGATTTAGTCCTGCCTCTTTCAGTGCTCTTCTCATCACAAGCACCGCACCTAATCCATCAGGGTGAGATGCTGTCATATGGAAGGCGTCAGCAGATAATCCTGTTCCCACAAGTTCTGCATAAATGTTAGCACCACGTGCTTTTGCATGCTCCAGTTCTTCTAATACGATGATTCCCGCACCTTCTCCCAATATAAATCCATCTCTGCTTGCACTGAATGGACGACTGGCAGTTCCCGGACTGTCATTTCTTGTAGATAGTGCTCTTAAAGCATTAAATCCACCAATACCAGAATCGGTAATAGCAGCCTCAGTTCCACCAGTTATTATGGCATGAGCTTTACCTAAACGGATTAAGTTGAAGGCATCGGTGATGGCATTTGATGCTGAAGCACAAGCACTTGATGTTGCATAGTTTGGTCCACGCAGCCCCATCTCGATAGAGATGAGTCCACTTGCCATATCGACTATTGTTTTTGGAATGAAAAATGGATTATAACGTGGTCCAGTTGTATTACCTGTAAGTGCGTAGTTTTTCACGTCTTCAGCAAATGACTCCACACCACCTATACCTACACCTAATACTACACCTATTTCGTTTTTGTCAACTGTGTCCATATTCATGCCACTATCTTTCATGGCTTCTCTTGCAGCCACTATAGCTAATTGGGCATAACGGTCAATCTTGCGGGCTTCTTTGCGGTCGAAATAATCCACCGCACTGAATCCCTTGACTTCACAAGCAAACTGAGTCTTAAATTTAGAGGCATCAAACAAAGTAATTGGAGCGGCGCCACTGACGCCGTTCCTTATGTTTTGCCATGTTGTCTCTGCATTAAGACCGAGTGGTGTCACACCACCTATGCCGGTTACAACAACACGCTTTAATTCCATGTGTTAATGATTAATTATTAGCATTCTGCTCGATATACTGAATAGCCTCACCTACGGTAGAGATGTTTTCAGCTTGATCGTCAGGTATGCTTATACCAAAGGCTTTTTCAAACTCCATGATGAGTTCTACAG
>R22__coassemble_1960_pt1 | contig 9466 bp, 7 predicted proteins | sample R22__metabat2_low_PE_052 | metagenome-assembled genome bin R22 | reverse complement strand
GCAATATAATCACTCAACCAATACTCTCCCTGAATATCAAAATTCTCTACCTCCTGAGTCTGAAAGGCTGCCATATTGAATGTCAGACTATGTCGTTCACGCCAATGTCTTGTCAGTGCGATATTACCGAAATAAGTGTGAAATTTATCATTCTCCTTACCATCAAAATACACTTTGAATTCCTTCACTATCTCCGACGTACCAAATTTCGTTTCTCTATCCATAGGAACAAAGTTATAGTCGTTAAGCGAAATATTTCCGATGAAATCAACTGTCCAGTGTTTATTAGGACTCCAGCTCAAATACGTCTGATAATCAAAATCCCTCGGGTCGTACTCACCCGTTGTTTCAAGCGATCCCAGCAAGTTTTTCATGGTTTTATATCTCACAGCATTGGTCCAACTCACTTTCTCATTACCCAGTCCTAAATAAGCACTGGCACCGAGTAGACTTGCAGAAACACTTCCCTCCACATGTTTTACCTTCTTGTACGTTATGTCCAATACTGATGACATTTTATCACCATACCTGGCTTCAAATCCACCTGCTGAAAACCCCACATTCTCCACCATATCAGGATTTATAACAGATAGTCCTTCTTGTTGGCCCGATCTCACAGAAAGAGGCCTGTACATCTCTGTGCCATTTATATAAACGCTATTCTCATCAAACGATCCACCACGCACATTATATTGGTTTGACAATTCGTTATGCGTACTAACTCCAGCCTGTGTCGTAATCATTTGTTCAACCCCACCACCCGATGCGTTGCCAAGATGTTTCATTTCTTTTATGTTCACATCAGTCATCTGTGTAGTCTGCCGTCTTATTTCCTTAACCTCCACCTCAGATAGTTCCACACTTTGTTTCAACAACATTACATTCATCTCCACTGTATCAACAGGATTCTTCAGTACTCGTTTTCTTGTGTCGTAGCCCAACATCTGAAACACCACGACGACAGAGTCTGATGATGTTGCATTCATAGAGAAACGACCTTTTCCGTCGGTAAAGCAACTCGTACCTTGCCCTTCTATCCTCACAAGTACAAAATCCATTGGTGACTTCTCGTCATCAACTACCTTGCCTCTCAGATGGAATGTCTGAGCTTGCATCATCACTGTCCCAACAAAAGTCAAGACAAAAGCCAATAAATTCTTCATATACACTTTTATAACGCAATAAATAAATATTTATTGTGACAAAAGTGGCACGTGTTTCATCTGGTTTTGAATCCACCCCTGGCGCTTGTATATATAGCGCGACGGATGCGCACTATCAAATCGCAGTGGATTTGGGAGAGTAGCTGCAATTAAAGCACACTCACTTCGTGTCAAGTCCTTTGCCGACTTACCAAAATGTTGGCGTGCCACAGCTTCCACACCATAAATGCCATCTCCCATTTCTATAATATTTAGATAGACTTCCATTATTCTTTCCTTACTCCACAATAACTCAATAAGCACTGTGAAATATGCCTCCAGTCCTTTCCGCAGCCACGCCCCCCCCAGGCCAAAGGAACAAATTTTTTGCAGTCTGCTGAGTGATGGTACTCCCTCCTCTCATTTTACCTTGTTTCACTCCTTCCCATCCATTCTCTATATATTCTTTCATCAAGATTGACTCTATTGCTTTCACGTCGAACCCATTATGTGACATGAAATTTTGGTCCTCACTCGCAATAACAGCCACTGGCATGTACTTGCTCATCTCTTCCAACGGCACCCACTCATGATAAAGTCGCACGTTCTCACCACGTTCCTTCTGTTGCATATTACGAATGAGCATCAAAGGAGTGACAGGCACCTCCACGAAGCGGAATAATACTACCGCCCCAATAGAAATGCCTATCACTATCAATAAGATGCGAAACAAATATTTCACTGTAAAGTGCCGTTATTTGCAGCTTGTATCATCTCTTCACTTGCGTACATATATATCTCTACACGACGATTTTTCTGCATATTCTCAGGTGTGTCATTTGTTGCCACTGGGTTCTCTTCTCCGTAACCCTCGCAACGAGCGATTTGAGAATTTGCAACACCGCATCCACAAAGATAAGTCCTTACAGAGTTAGCACGCTTACGAGAGAGTTCCAGATTCTTCTCTGCACTCTGTGTTGCTGTACAGTTCTTGAAACCAGCATTGTCGGTATAACCTTGTATTGCCACTTCAAGAGTAGAATTAGGCATGAGTACATTCTTTGCAAAGTCATTGAGAGATGACTTAGCCGTACTGCTAAGAGTTGCGCTACCTGTAGTATATAAGATACCACTATCAAAAGTCACCTTCACAGCCTGCAGACCGTTTGCATCAGTTACTTGTTCAACCTGTGCATTAGCAACCTCTTCTGCAGCCTTACGCACCTTGTCCATCTTCTTACCAATAAGGATTCCTGCTCCAGTACCCAAGCCAGCGCCAATAGCTGCGCCGATAGCTGCGCCACCTACATTCTTACCTATCAATTCACCGATGACACCACCAAGAACGGCACCGCCACCACCGCCAATCAAACCACCTTTCGTAGTATTGTTCATATTACAAGAAACGAATAATACCGAGAAACTCAGCATGATTGCAATAAATTTTGAGTGTTTCATATAACAAAAATTTTAATTAATAAAAAAGTATATAATACTGATTGATTCATCAAAAAAAAACAGCAGTCAAGCTATAAGCCGAGTTCTGTGCTGTCCTTAGACAGTGTCTGTCATTTATCTAATGCGTTCTACCCCGTGGCATCGGACGAGTAGCCCTCAAGCGCCACTATACATGAACTTGCAACATCCAAGATGTACAGCCAATCATGTCACCATGTTGCTGGTGGGCTCTTACCCCACCTTCTCACCCTTGCAGTTCTTTATCACTGCGGTTCTTTTCTTCTACATTACTCAATCTTCGCAGACTGCTTCTATATATAGGAAGTGGATTACTCTGTGTTGCCCGGACTTTCCTCCCAGAGATTTCTCCTGAGCGACAGACCACCCAACTGCTGTTGTGTATTCTTTTTTCGCCAAAATCGAACTACGACGTAAAGTTACGAAGAAAAGCGTAATTTACAAAATTTTTTTTCACTTCTCACTTCAAATATCTCACCTCTCCCGTCTTAAAGTTTATTTGAAATCTCTCACGATACACAAACTCACATTTTCCATCTTTCAGCGTGATAGGGAAGATTATTGTCTTTGACTCCGCCAAAGTGGGGTCCATCCACCTGTCTCCCACATAGAGATAAGTAGTTTGTTTAGTGCCTCTTATTGTTAGTATTGACGCTGCCTGCGTATCATAAGCAATAGCATCACCTATATTTTCCAATTCGCTCCAACCCTTTTGTAGTGATGACGAATAACTTAGTTTACACTGGTTTGGTTCCCATCCAGTGCAGGCTGACGAAAGCATGTAATATTCATCATCTACTCTCACCACCGCAGGTGCTTCACGTCTCAAACCTTTAAATACCTCCACATAACTCTCTATTTGCAGATAATCATCCGACAAGCGAAAAACGCCTATATGCTGGTTTTCTTCTATTGTAGAAATGAAATATGCTGTTCCATCATCATCTTGAAATACGTTACAATCACGACTTTTTACTCCTAAAGGTCTTCCACTCCAATGATATGTGTAAGGTCCTGTTATTTTGTCGCTTACAAAAACAGCTGCCTCCGATGATGCATAGTTCTTTCCTTCCCAGTGACACCATACCACATATTTCTTAGTCTTTGCGTTATATAAGATTTTGGGACGCTCTATGAAACGACTTTTCCCTAATTCTGTACAAGTCTTTTCGTTCTCTATTATCTTTGCTTCGAAATGCCAATGCTGAAGGTCTTTTGATGAATACATATTCACGTCTGGATGACGATTTGGTGTGCGATCCTCTCCAATCATGTACCACAAATCCCCCACTCGTATAAATCCCGCACCATGTGCTTGAACGCAGTGACCTTCGTCATCTACCCACAACTGTCCATTCGTAATGGTAATCCAATCCTTCTTAGCCGACAACACCTTTTGTGGCAAGAGAATTGAAACAGATAAGAACACTATTAGAAAAACTATACGATTCATATTGTGATAGATATTTGTTTTACAAAATAATTAACTGCAGTATTTGTAACGTTTCAATGACAGATTTCACATTTTTCAACACTACAGATCGTTTTTGTTGTTCCTCACGTAGTCGGATTTGTCGTGGATTATTAGTAGCATAAGTAATGATGTGGTAGAACGTGTTGCTTTGATAGTATAAACTATTGAAATCGCTTGGTAAATATAAAATTACACTACCCTTTTTCATCACAATTTTCTCTATTCCAAGACGCATTGCGCACCATTTCATTGGCATTATATTGATGAGTTCCTCTGCCTGTGGTGGAAGTGGGCCGAATCTATCAATCAAACGTTTACGATAATTTTCCAGTTGTTCGTCATTCTCTAGCGAATCTAGTTCTCGATAGAGCGTTATTCGTTCCTCACTTGTTGGCACGAATGCCTCCGAGAAATAGACTGGTAGGTCTGATTCTATTATCACATCTCCCACAACATACTCATTCTCATTTGCCGCGTTTTCATCACCATTTCCAGCCATCACATCTAAATTGTCATTCTTCATCTCTCTCGTTTCTCTTTTCAGTTCATCCATGGCTTCTTTCAATACTTTTTGATAAGTTTCATACCCCAAGTCAGCAATAAATCCGCTTTGTTCCGCCCCTAACATATTACCAGCTCCACGTATATCAAGGTCTTGCATAGCAATTTGCAATCCCATTCCTAAGTCAGAGAATGTCTCCAGTGCTCGCAGTCGTCGTCGTGCATCATCTGAGAGTGCTGACAAAGGTGGTGCAAGCAAGTAACAAAATGCTTTACGATGACTACGTCCCACACGTCCTCTCATCTGGTGCAAGTCGCTCAGTCCGTAATTCTGTGCCGAGTTGATTATGATGGTATTTGCATTAGGTATGTCAATGCCGTTTTCTATTATAGTGGTAGAGAGTAATACATCATACTCATAATTCATGAAGTCTATTATGACTTTCTCCATCTCCGTGGGATTCATCTGTCCATGCCCTATGCACACGCGCGCATCAGGTACGCATTTATGTATGAGTGCTTCAAGTTCTCCTAAGTTACTCACTCTGTTATTGACGAAGAACACCTGCCCATTTCTGCTCATCTCAAAGTTTATTGCCTTCATTATGACATCTGTAGAGAATGTATGTACTTCGGTTTGTATAGGATAACGGTTAGGTGGTGGTGTCTGAATGATACTTAGGTCTCGTGCTCCCATCAACGAGAACTGCAACGTTCGTGGTATAGGTGTAGCCGTTAGGGTAAGTGTATCTACGTTCGCCTTCATTTGTCGTAGTTTTTCCTTGACTGCCACCCCAAATTTCTGTTCCTCATCTATTATCAGTAGTCCCAAGTCTTTGAAGCGTATTTGCTTGCCAACTAATTTATGAGTACCGATGATTATGTCTATCTTTCCTTGTTCGAGTTGTTCGAGTATTTCTTTCGTATGTTTCGGTGTCACAGCCCTACTGAGATACTCCACCCGTACAGGAAGGTCGTGCAGTCGTTCTGTAAAAGTCTTATAATGCTGATAAGCCAAGACCGTAGTAGGCACAAGTACAGCCACTTGTTTGCCGTCTGTTGCAGCTTTGAATGCTGCACGTATTGCAACTTCTGTTTTACCAAATCCCACGTCGCCGCAGATAAGTCTATCCATTGGGATGTCACGCTCCATATCTGCCTTCACACTCTGTGTTGCCTTGAGTTGGTCTGGTGTGTCTTCGTAGATGAAACTACTCTCCAATTCTTGTTGCATATAACCATCAGGACTGTAAGCGAAACCTTTTGATTTTTGTCTCACGGCATACAGACGTATTAAGTCGCGAGCGATGTCTTTCACTTTGGCTTTGACACGTTCTTTCATTCGTTGCCAAGCTCCAGTACCGAGCGAACTCAATCGTGGTTCTTCACCTTCCTTTCCTCTGTATTTCGCCAATTTATGTAAGGAGTGAATAGATACGTATGCCGTATCACCATTACGGTAGGTAATCATTATTTTCTCCTGCATATCATCACCTTCAGGCACCATGACCAGCCCACCGAACTTACCTATGCCGTGGTCCAAGTGCACCACGTAATCGCCCAATTGCAGTTGTTGCAGTTCCTTAAGAGTGAGCGTCATTTTACCTTGTTTTATCTTATCGCTACGAAGATTATACTTATGGTAACGGTCAAAAATCTGATGGTCGGTAAAGAAACACTGCCGTGTGTCGTGATCAATAAATCCCGCATGAATCACTTGATTCACACCTCGGAAACGCACGCTGCTATTGCTCTCGTCAGTAAATATTTCTTTCAGGCGTTTCAGTTGTTGTGGGTTATCTGCGAGTATATTGATTTTATAGCCCTCGCTTTGCAGTCTCATAAACTCTTCACGCATGAGGTCAAAATTCTTATGAAAGAGTGGTTGGCGAGAGGTATTAAACGATACGAGAAATGATAACATGGACGGGGTCCTTGAACCATTTGAACCAATTATCACTCTCTTAAATTTCTGTATTGACAGTTGTGCTTTCTCCTCCACGAACTGTTCGTCATTCACCACTATCAATGCATCGTTAGGTAGGAAGTCTGTCAGTGGAATGAGTTCGGTTTCCTTGGCATCATTTATTTCTGGCACCACCACCATGTTCTCTACACTTTCTTCCGAGAGTTGTGTCTGTGTATTAAAGAGGTGGATGCTCTCTATGTCGTCACCGAAGAAGTCAAGTCTATATGGTTGTTCGTTGCTAAACGAGAATATATCCACTATACATCCACGCACGGCAAACTGTCCCACTTCATAGACATAATCTGTGCGAGTAAAACCCAAATCAAGTAAGAACGCTACCAGGTCCTCTAAGTCATATCGTTCACCCTTTCGCAACGAGAGTGTCTGACTGGATAATTGTGCATGCGATACCACCCTGTCAAGCAATGCGTCAGGATAGGTCACCACTCTTGCCCGTTCTCCTTTCATCAAGGTCGTCAGCACGTTCACTCGTAGCACTTCATTAGCGGCATCAGCCTCAGAACGTTTCAGCCCGCGACGATATAGGGCTGGGAAGAACAACACAGATTCCTCACCCAGTACCTGACACATATCGTTATAGAAATAGCCTGCCTCTTCTTCGTCATCAAGTATGAACAAACAAGCAGGCAAGTCCTTTTCTATTGTTGAAAACACAAGGGACACAGATGAACCTATTAGTCCATCTGCGTATATTGGTGAAACACCACGGGACAATAATCCCGTCAATTCCTTTATCTTAGGATGCAAATCACTAAGAAGCATATTGTCTTGCAAAGAGTCTCAAGAAACTGAGTGTATCAGCATCAGCATGCAAATTAGTGTCTTCAGTAAAATAAGATTTTTTGTTTGTTGTAAAATCGTCGTGAGTAAAGTCTATCATCATAAGCATATTTTTTTAATTTTATACTTATATAACGACTCCCTTACAAATTTATTGCGTAATCTTACATTTTACATCTATCAACTCTTTTGTTTTTTTAATTTCTAATTACTCTCCATACAAGTCAAATTCATCAGCATCTATAATTTTAATGTTGCAGAACTGTCCCACATGCAGGCGTTTTGATTTCACGTGTATGAGTACTTCTGGATCAACCTCAGGAGAGTCATATTCGGTGCGACCTACGTAATAATCGCCCTCTCGTCGGTCAATGATGCAACGTAGTGTCTTACCGACCTTCTCACCTTGTACCTCAGCACTGATTTCTTGTTGCAATGCCATGAGTTGTGCGAGGCGTTTTTGCTTTGTGGTGTCTTTTATGGTATCTTTAAAAGTCTTTGCTGCCCACGTACCTTCTTCCTCACTGTAGGCAAAGGCACCCATTCGTTCAAATCGTGCCCAATGCACGAAGTCAAGGAGTTCTTGAAACTCACGAGATCCTTCTCCCGGGAAGCCCACCATCAGTGTGGTACGTATGTGAATGTCTGGCACTTCTTCGCGCAACATACTTATGAAGTCGTAGGTCTCTGACTTGCTCACGTGTCGGCGCATGTTGGTCAGCACCTTCATACTCACGTGTTGCAGTGCCACATCCAAGTAATTACACACGTTCTCTCGTTCTCTCATGACACGTAGCAGACTTTTTGGGAACGACTTCGGATAGGCATAATGCAAGCGAATCCATTCCACGCCAGGCACGTCAGAGATTCTCTCAATCAGTTCGGCTATGCAACGTTTTTTATAGATGTCCACTCCGTAGAAGGTGAGTTCCTGGGCGATGACTTGTATCTCCTTTACTCCTTGTTTCACAAGCCACCTCACTTCTGCGAGGATATCTTCCATTGTTCTACTCTTATGATGTCCTGTCATGATGGGGATGGCACAGTAAGCACAGTGACGACTGCAACCTTCACTTATCTTCAGATAGGCATAATGCGAAGGAGTGGTGAGGAATCGAGATGATGAGGACGACCTTGATGATGACGAACGGAGTTCCTCCACTAGTTTTTCCCAGTCAAATTTACCAAAGAAATGATCCACTTGTGGTATTTCCATTTGTAGTTCCTTCAGGTAACGTTGTGACAGACATCCCATCACATATAGTCGTTCCACCCTACCCTCATCCTTGGCTTGAGCAAAGCGCAGAATCATTTCTATTGACTCTTCCTTTGCATCTTGGATGAAACCACAAGTATTTATTACGATTATGTTTCCCGTGGGATTGTCTGCGTCGTGATACACCTCATAACCATCTGCGACGAGCATGCCCATAAGTTTCTCTGAATCAACAAGATTCTTCGAGCATCCCATCGTTATCACGTCTATGCGTTTCATGGCTCACGTCAATTAAACAACGAGTCAACAAATTCGTGGGCATTGAACTCTTGGAGGTCTTCCATACCCTCGCCAAGTCCAATATATTTCACAGGTATATTGAATTGATCACTCACTCCAATGACTACGCCACCTTTTGCTGTACCGTCAAGCTTAGTGATAGCCAATGACGTCACCTCTGTGGCGCGTGTGAACTCTTTTGCTTGTTCAAATGCGTTTTGTCCTGTGCTGCCATCCAATACGAGCAACACCTCATGTGGAGCGCCAGGAACAACCTTTGTCATCACATTTCTTATTTTAGTGAGTTCGTTCATCAATCCAATTTTATTATGAAGACGACCGGCTGTGTCAATAAGCACCACGTCAGCATCAGAAGCTACGGCGTTGCTGACTGTGTCATAAGCCACCGATGCAGGGTCACTGCCCATCTGTTGCTTCACCACAGGCACGCCTACCCTCTCTCCCCAGATACATAACTGTTCCACAGCGGCAGCACGGAATGTGTCTGCAGCACCCAATACCACTTTTTTTCCTTGCGACTTAAACTGATAAGCGAGTTTTCCTATAGTAGTGGTCTTACCCACACCATTCACACCCACTACCATAAT
>R22__coassemble_1951_pt1 | contig 9507 bp, 6 predicted proteins | sample R22__metabat2_low_PE_052 | metagenome-assembled genome bin R22 | reverse complement strand
ATATGATGAGTGACACTATCAGTATGGCGTACACTATTCGCATGATGCGTATGGTGATGATTGCCATCTTCTGATGATTTCCTTGTTGCCACAGTACGTCACTATCTTCTATCTTTTCATTTTTCACAGCGATAGAGTGCAGGAACGGTGCATTCAAAAATAGTATTATCACCACAGATAACAGTTCTGCAATCTTGACAGATGTACGAGGTGAGAAATAATGCATGAGGATCCTTGCATGTTCCAAAATCCATGGATAAGCATAACGGAAATAAAGTAGGTCCATGAAGATGATTATCACTGTATTGATGAGTATGGTGACGCCTACCTTGCTCAGCACGTTCTTCCACAACGAAGACGACCCCACTTGATTGCGTGATTCGCTGTATCTGTTGATGAGCAGTAACAGTCCACTATTCATGTGTGTGGAGAGATAGTCGTGTGCGGGGATAGCCATTCGCATGACATATGGTGTGAGGAAGGTTGTTATCACCGACACGGCCACGACGATGGGGTAAAGACTGGCATCAGTGACACCTGCCGACTGTCCGAACTGTGCAATGATGAATGCGAACTCTCCTACTTGCACGAGACAGAAGCCTGTCTGCAATGATACCTTCAACGTCTGACCAGATAATAACGTTCCTAATGAGCCAAAGAATATCTGCCCCACTATCACTATGATGGTGATTATGGCGATTGGCAACCAATACTCTGCAAGCAACGACGGCTGAATCATCATGCCTACAGTTACAAAGAAGATGGAACCAAACACATTCTTTATCGGTTGTACCAATTTCTCTATGCGTTCGGCTTCAAGTGTCTCTGCCAGTATGGAACCCATGACGAATGCGCCGAGAGCCGAGCTGAATCCTGCTTTGACAGAGAACAGCACCATGCCAAGACAGAGTCCTACAGCAAAGATGACTAAGGTCTCGTCATTGAGGTGTTTCTTGAACTTACGCAAGAAGGTAGGAAGTAAATAGATGCCTAAGACAAACCAGAGGACGAGATACAGAGCTAACGTCCACACCCGAGAGATGAGTTCATCGCCAGAGAATTTCTGTTCTACCGCTATTGACGACAATAACACCATCAGCACCACAGCGAACAAATCCTCCACTATCAGTATGCCCATTGCTACGGATGCGAACTTATGTGACGAGAGGTTCATGTCGTCTATTGCCTTGAATACTATCGTTGTGGACGACATACATATCATCCCACCTAAAAAGAGTGAGTTGATTTCGTTCCACCCCATCAAACGCCCTGCCAGGAATCCGACCGACATCATACCGACCACGACAGTACCTGCGGCAATGATGGCTGTAGAGCCCATGGCTATGAGTTTCTTGAACGAGAACTCAAGTCCCATTGCAAAGAGAAGGAACAACACACCTATCTGTCCCCATGTCTCTACACTCTCCGCATCAGTAATCCATGAAGCACCACATACGTAAGGCCCTACGAGCAAACCAGCAATGATATATCCCAATACCACTGGTTGTTTAAAGAGTTTAAACAACAGGCTGGTGATGCCCGCCGTGAGCATTATAACGCATAAGTCTTGAATCATTCTTTTACTGTTTTATTTCACTAATACCTTCTTACCATTACGTATTAAGATGCCTTTATAGTCTGCAGCGACTCTACGTCCCATCAAATCGTATGAATGAAGTGAGAGAGATGATGACGGATTGTGAGCGTCACTCACCACTTCATCAATGCCTGTAGTGGACGGGCCTGTATATGTGAGTTTGAAGTCGTCTGCCTTGTACCAAGCCTTAGAGTTCACACGGATAGTAAGCGATTCACCCTCTTCTATATTTATATTCTCGACCTTAGCCTCTGTCAGATAATAATCGCCATACTTACTTGCTGGCACATCAACGCTGTCTTCGTTAGCATAGAGAGTCACGGACTCGCCTGCTTCACAACCCAGCATAGCCCTCAGTGTGTAAACACCTGCTGGCAGTCCCTTCACTTCTTGTGAGAGAGCCACACCCGTTTGGTTGGTGGTGTTGTATGAATAGAGCAAGTAAGAACCTTTTGACCCTACCCCCTTGTAACTCTCATCGGAGGTCTTCTTTATACTCACGCCTGTGGATAAGGCAGCTGTCCATCCTCTTGCAAGTACGGAACTCTCCTCGAATGAAGGATTGGCAATATATGACGTGCAGTCTCTTTCTCTCTCTGGGTCAGCAATGCTTTCTGTGAAAGCGTCGATTGCTGTCTGTAGAGTTTCAGTCGCTGTTGTCACACCCGTTGCGTCAAGTAGTCGTTGGGAGTAATTCTTTTCTGCGTCAGCAATACTTTGCAGGAACTCTTCACGTACTGATGCCTCAACATAATTTCCGTAATCTGACAAAGCGATATATGCTGTCTGTATTAGTTCTCCGTAGGTATTATATCGAGGATCAAGTGCCAATGACGAGAATGCTCGGAAGGCCTTCGTCACCTTTGAATCGCAGAAGTAACCACGCATTGCTGCTACCACAGTCCCTTCATCAACGAATTGGAAATACTGTTGTTCAGCATCATCTATAATCATTGCCTTGTCTGGAGTGATCGTTGCTGTCAAATTTCCCTTGAACGCCTCATCCATATTGTCTTTGCATTCAACAACCACGTCTGCATCATTGGCAGTCAACTGTTGGTTTTCCTCTGAAGTGGAGATGAGTAAGTCCGTCTTGCCCGCCTCCAGGGGGGTGACATCATTGGTTTTATTTGATATACCTGTGGTGGTGTGCCCTGTCACCTCTCGTGCCAACATACCTTGTGGCACATTGAGAGTGCAAGGCGCTGTGAAGAGCCTCCACTTATTGTTATCTTGGTTGATGACGACGGTTGCTGTCTCTGCCTTAAAGTCTGCCTTTGGTAGGAAATCATATCCAGCCTCCAGGCGCAGACTCTTACATTGGCCGTCAATGGTAACGAGGTTATTTCCTTGTGCTGTCTCTGCCTGCGCTGTTGTCACATAATAAATAGCATTTGGATTGAGTGGTGCAACACCCACATTTCCTAAGCTCTGTACCTCTGTGAGATCATAGCCTTTTGCATTCTTATTAGCAGCCTTCTTAGCAAGTGTCAAGAACTCGTTATAATCCCAATGTCCGGATAGATGTAGATAGTCTGCGTCGTCTGTTGATGTAACTTGTAGGTCGGTACCCTTAACGATAAATCGCACGATGGTATCTACGCCTTCATCCACGGCTATCACATCACCACCCGTCGTTTCGAGTTTCAGCTGCGCATAATAGAGTGTGTCGGTCTTTATTGGGCAAGCCGCAGATGATAGTATGCTCAGTTCTGCGTCTGCCACGTCATTTGCAGGTACAGAGAGTTTGACGGTCTTCGAGCCTGTCAACGAGAAATTCTCTCCACCATCACTACTTCCATAGATATCAACGCGCAGGTTTCCATCGTATGGCACGGATGATTTATTCGCTACGGTTATAGGCAAGTTTGCTTTCGTGCTGTAAACGACATTATAATCGCCCTGCATGTCACTGCTACCATCTATCTTCATTCCCTTGAGTTGTAGGTCAAAGTCACAGTCTTCTGCCTCTAGCTTCAGCGTCGCATATATGTTTTTATTTGCGTCCATCACGTAGAGATAGTATTTGTTGGCTGTTGGCTTTATAGTAAATCGCACAGCGGTGGAAGTACCATCACTTGGTATTATGGTAGTTTCGTCGCTTGAGTTTGGTTTTGCTGTGCTGGAAGGAGTACGTCCTGTAGCATTACCATACAGATAGAGTCCTGAATAGTCCAGTGTGCCGTTGTTTTCCACATACACCTTTATGTTATTCACTGTGTTCTTGTACACTTTTACAGGTTTTTCTATCGTCACAGTCATATTTTGTTTCATAGCGCCAATGCCTGTGACCGCTTCTTCTTCTCCGCCATTATATCCCCATGAGTCTTCTGCCCCGAGTGCTAGGTTGAAGTAGCCATCACCACCGCCACCCCATCCCATATTGATGTGGAAACGGTCGTTTGATGCAGTATAGCCATCACACACTACAGCATGTCCTGCACTCATGTCTTCTGTCCAACCAGCATAAGTCATAGGATGTCCTGCGATGAGTTGTTCATACAGCATCTTTGACCATTCTGTATAGACTATGCCTGAGAGCCAATGCTCTGTTCCTCCTTCGAGGCCAAGCACGTCACTGAACACGCTCTCACATTTGTGTATGTTACCACCTGTGGTCGTTCCGTAGTTCAATCCTGCACCGTTACCAATGACAGCCACGAGAGTAGCGACAGCATCAACATATGCATCAAGATCTGATGATGTGTATTTAGTCTTAATCAAGTCCCAGTTTATTATAGTTCCCTTAGGCCACGCACGAGTATAACCAGAGTTCTCTCCACCTTTATATTTCTCTATAGCCTTCAGTGTCTCGTGCTGAGCATCTTTATACCAATAGTGTGCCACCATTGATGCTGCCGTAGCCACACATCCTGACACCGCATTATTGCCACTGCCATCAGTCAGTTGTGGGCAGTAAGCATTATATGGCCAACTCTGTCCCCACTTGTCTTTAATCAGTGGTGATACATCCACTCTACCTGTCACGGTCTTTGGTCGTGAGGTACGTTTTGCGCCTGCTTGTTGTGCAGCCTCAACGAGAAGTGCACATTTCTCGAGATACCAATTCAAGAACGGAGGCATATTATCTTCTTCATAATCGCCTGAGTCTGTCACACCTACCACTTCTGGCAGAGCATCATCGCCAGTGACAATTACAAAACCTTGGTTTGCACCACGAGAAAAGATATAATATGGAGCTACCTCTTCCGTTGTGAGACGTTTCACTCGTGAAGGCACGTCTGCTTTGTACTCTGCCTTCTTCACTAAGACTGGTTCTGCAAACTCCGATATCATATATGGTTTTGCTAACACACGTGCTTGTTGTAAATCGATTGGATTAGCACGTAACGTGGAGTCAGAGTTCTGTATGCCATCACTCAATGATGTCAATGAGAGAGCCATCAACATCATAATTCTAAAAAATCCAAGATGTTTCATATTGTTATTGTTTTATAGACTACGTTAATCATCCAGCTTCAAGACTGCGAGGAAGGCCTTTTGTGGCACTTGCACATTTCCTATCTGCTTCATGCGTTTCTTTCCTGCTTTTTGTTTTTCGAGCAGTTTTCGTTTACGAGTGACATCACCTCCGTAGCACTTTGCCAGCACATCCTTACGTACCTGCTTCACCGTCTCACGTGCTATTATCTTACCACCGATGGCTGCTTGTATGGCTATGTCGAATTGCTGACGAGGCAACAACTCTTTAAGGCGCTCACACATTCTGCGCCCTAAGGTCACAGAATTATCTACATGGGTAAGAGTGGATAATGCATCCACACTTTCACCATTGAGAAGTATGTCTAACTTCACCAGTTTTGAGGGGCGATAACCTGCTGAGTGATAATCAAAGGATGCATATCCTCGGGAGATGCTCTTCAGCTTATCATAGAAGTCGATGACTATCTCTCCGAGTGGCATCAGGAATTGTATCTCCACGCGATTGCCCGCGATGAACTCTTGCTTTTGTAACTCACCACGTTTGCCCAGACAGAGTGTCATGATGGGGCCAATGTAGGTGGCTGTCGTAATGACCGTTGCGTGGATGTAGGGTTCTTCAACATGGTCGATGAGTGTGGGGTCTGGCATGCTTGATGGGTTATGTACCTCTTTTGCCTCTCCGTGTTTGTCATAAACCATATATGATACGTTTGGCACCGTAGTGATTACGTTTATGTTGAACTCTCGGTCTAAGCGCTCTTGTATGATCTCCATGTGAAGCAAACCCAAGAAACCGCAACGGAAACCGAATCCCAAGGCGGCACTGCTCTCATGTTGGAAGGTGAGTGAGGCATCATTCAGTTGCAGTTTCTCTAACGAAGCACGTAAGTTCTCATAGTCTTCTGTCTCAATGGGATAAACACCTGCAAACACCATCGGCTTCACCTCTTCAAATCCTGCTATTGCATTCTCTGCGGTATTAGAGACGGTAGTAATGGTGTCGCCCACCTTCACCTCAACTGCGTTCTTTATGCCTGAAACAATATAACCCACATCACCAGTACGTAGTTGTTTCCGTGGTAACATATCCATCTTCAACACGCCTATCTCTTCTGCCACATATTCTTTCTTCGTATTGATGAACCTCACCTTATCTCCTGCATTGAGTACTCCATTTTCTATCTTGAAGTAAGCAATGATGCCTCTATACGAATTGAACACTGAATCAAAGATAAGAGCTTGGAGAGGTGCTTCAGCATTTCCCTCTGGATGTGGAATACGTTCCACCACTGCTCGTAATATATCATCTACACCCTGTCCCGTTTTACCGGATGCAAGGATTATATCTTCTTGTTTACAACCGATCAAGTCAATTATCTCATCAGCGACTTCTTCTGGCATTGCATTAGGCATATCGCATTTGTTGATGACTGGTATGATTTCAAGGTCGTGCTCAATCGCCATGTATAGATTAGAGATGGTCTGTGCCTGCACACCTTGTGTCGCATCAACCACCAACAGTGCACCCTCACACGCAGCAATACTACGAGACACCTCATAAGAGAAATCAACGTGTCCTGGAGTGTCAATGAGATTCAGCGTGTACTTCTCACCGTCCAACTCGTACTCCATCTGTATGGCATGGCTCTTGATTGTGATGCCACGTTCCTTCTCCAGGTCCATATCATCAAGCATCTGACCTTCCGTCACCTTGATGGTGTCTGTGCGTTCAAGGAGTCGGTCGGCCAATGTGGATTTACCATGGTCAATATGTGCTATAATACAAAAGTTTCTTATATTCTTCATAAAACATATATAATATGTTTGCAAAGATACAAAAAAAAAATAAAGCAAAAAAAATTTTGCTTGTAAAAGTAGTTTATGAATGTGTGATTTTAATAGATAAAAAAAAAGACTTCCGTATGCGGAAGTCCTCTTGTTTTTTTTAAGCTTCAGCTTGTACTGGGACAATTGAAACTGTTGAGCGGTTTTTGCGTCCCTTGCGGAATGTTACCGTACCATCAACAAGTGCGTAGAGAGTATCATCACATCCGATACCTACGTTCTTGCCTGGATAATGAACTGTGCCACGCTGACGTACAAGTATGTTACCAGCTTTAGCAAATTGACCACCAAACAATTTAACACCGAGTCGTTTACTGTGTGACTCGCGGCCGTTCTTTGAACTACCCACACCTTTTTTATGTGCCATGTTTCTTCTGTTTTTTTAATGGGTTAAACTTAAGCGACAACACTCTTGATTGCCAATTCTGTGAACTGCTGACGATGACCGCGGAGCTTCTTGTAGCCCTTGCGACGCTTCTTGTGGAATACAAGCACCTTATCACCCTTTACGAGTGGAGTAAGTACTTCACAAACAACCTTAGCACCTTCGACTACTGGAGTTCCCACTGTCACAGTACCATCATTGTCCACTAATAACACTTTTTCAAACTCAACTGTTTGCTGAGCTTCAGCGTTCTGGATGTGATGCACAAAAAGACGCTTACCTTCTTCTGCCTTGAACTGCTGACCGTTAATTTCTACGATTACGTACATTTGTTTTGTTTTATAACGGGTTTTACCGCGAGGCGAACTCATATTTCAGAATCTCTTACCAAGCCTCTACGACATAAATCGGGTACAAAGTTAGTGTTTTTTTTTGAATTGACAAATTTTTTTTATAATTTTGCATGATTTTATACAACACGAAATATGAATAGACATCTATCACTATATAAACAGTTCTTGGGAGCTTCGTTGATGATGATGTGTGGAATCAATTTGAATATATCTGCACAAGACTACAACGTGAAATATGACACCGACGCGGTGATAGAAAACCGTACGGAGGGAACGATTAACAAAATCACCATGAAAGGCATTAGCACTCCTAAGTCAACGCTTACCCTCTCTGAGGAGGATGTAACACATGCTTTCGTGAATAAGATATCTAATGAGTTGAGAGTGTTTATCGGTGACACCATCACCACTACTCTCTCCTACTCTGCTGAGACCAGTCTCGTGCCGTACCTTTATGTTGACTTTAACCAAGACGGACGCTTCAGTACCTTGATACGTACCGAGAAGGTGAAAATAGGAGAACGACTGGCGGGCACAGAGTTTGTTGTCTTTAATGACATAACACCCGGTGTGTATAGAGGTAGAGTCAAATTGGACAAAGCGGGTAATACCTCTGCAGAACAGTTAAGTGCTACATTGATGGATGGCGACCAACCAACCGACGGAGTAATCATTGACTTCTTATTGAACGTCTGCAAACCGAACACTACGATTGATGTAGACTGCATGCATGGTTACATCACCCATAAGGACGGGACCATATTGCCTAGATACATCACACCATTCTCTGGTTCTTGGTTTAAGACTAATCCTATATGCAGTGGATATACCATAGATTCCATTACGGTCAGACACGGACATAATCTATATGGTCCACAATATGTGAAAGGTAACAGACAATGGGGTGAATACAAGGTGCACCCTTCAAGACAGTTGTTTTACTTGCCTGGCGATTCGGTGAATGGTGATGTGTTGATGACGGGGCAGTACGCTAAGACATCGGATGCGAAATGGATCATCGAATTCCATGATGAATTCAACCAAGAAGATGGTTCACAACCAGACACACTGTATTGGTCTCGCTGTCCGAAGACCAATGCTGTTTGGGCACGATATATGAGTGACACAACCGACGTGGTGACAATAAAAGAAGGAAAACTCATCTGTCGCACTATCCCAAATTATGACAAGACCTATGATGACAGGACTATGTTATCGGGAGGAATACAGACGAAGGACAAGTATTGGTTTCAATACGGTAAGGTTGAGTGCCGGGCATTAACCAACCCGTGGACGGGCAACTTCCCAGCCATTTGGATGATGCCACAAGACACATCACGTGGAGGATGGCCTTACTCTGGCGAGATAGATATCTTTGAGACCATTGACTCAGAGAATAGAGCATGGCATACTGTACACTCAGAATGGACGTACGTCTTGGGAAATACTGGTAATCCACAAAGCACAAAGAACGTAGAATGCGAACAGGGTGTATTTCATATTTTTGGGCTGGAATGGGATGCCGAAAAAATAAAATGGTACGTTGATGGAGAATTAGCATTTACTTATGAGAAAAGTACAGACGAAGAGATGCTTAGTCAAGGACAATGGCCATTTGATCGCACATTCTATCTGATATTAAACCAAAGTGTAGGAAGTGGTGTGTGGGCAAAAAACAGAGATGCTGATCACACTTACGAAGCTATGTTTGACTGGATACGTATTTATAAACTCGCCCAGGAAAGCGATATCGAAACAAACACAGTGAATACATCAAATAATGTGAATGGATGCTACAACCTCTCTGGACAAAAAGTGAGCAACGATTATAAAGGTGTAGTAATATGTAATGGAAAAAAATATTTGAAATGAGAAAAATTATA
>R22__coassemble_1870_pt1 | contig 9867 bp, 11 predicted proteins | sample R22__metabat2_low_PE_052 | metagenome-assembled genome bin R22 | reverse complement strand
TTAATAGTTTTTCTTTCCTCAGACATATTTTTATTATATTTTGATTTCAAAAAAATTCTGGACTTTCCAAATCCACGGACTCTACCATTTTATTTTAAGTCACCAGTAAAACCCTAGATACAATCGTCTCTCGTCTCTGTTTTGTTTAGGCCCCCTCTGTGGGAGGGGGTTGGGGGAGGCTCCTCTCCTCTCACTTCTCTCACTCCTCTCACTGTATCATTGCAACAATTAAACATCCTTTAACACAATCCAATGTCCACCTTTTTTTGCGCCCACGCGACTTATATATCCTAAATCCTTAAGTTTTTTGATGTTGTATTTTACTCCTTCCTTACTCAAATTAAGTTGTATAGCCAGTTCTGGTATAGAAACTTCGGGATTATCCTTGATTACGCAAAAAATTTCCCTTAGGGTAGTTTTTAGGGTAGTTTTTAGGGTAGTTTTTAGGGTAGTTTCCGTCCTTTGTTCTGCATATGACAACGTCACCATCATTCCGTTTCCTTGTTCTGCAAAAGAGAACTGCATCGTTGGATAATCCTTAATAGCCTTGCGTATACGGGTAAATCCTGTGCCGTATTTCTCTATATCGCCTGTCAGGAAGAATGCCTCAGCGATGAGTTTGTTACGGGTCTGAGCAATATAGTTGTCAGATGCGAGCGCTTCGATGGTCTGAGTGCCGTACAATCCTCCTGGAGAGGAGAATTGGATGCTCTGGTCGAAAATCTTAACCTGCACGTCTGATGATGACATGTAGTCGCGGTGTATCAGGGTGTTGAGCACTATCTCTCGAAGTGCCATCAGTGGATACTCGAATATTTCTGTCCGTTGCGTAGGTTTACCTGTTATCTCAAAGGCCACCTTGATCTGCGCGAGGAGATAGTCCATCAACCACTCGGCAGCCGAGAAGAGATTGCCGCGAAAGATTTTGTCGTCAATGATTGTAGTTGAAGTTTTGAATCTGCCTACGTGGACATTGTAGCCTACATTTCCCTTGCCGAAAAGTAGGTAAGCAGCATTGGTAGGTTTACCATCTGTGAGGAAGTTGAGTTTCTGCAGGTTCTCCTTCCAGTCGGCCGAACTGAAGCGAAAGCGACTGCTCTTATTCACGCGGTCGATGAAACGACTGATGGCATCGGCATCAAGGTCGTCGATAGTTTTACCAACAGCGGGGTACGCATCCCACGACAGTCCCAGCGACTGCATTGTCAGATTAGCTATCTCCACTGCCGACATCAGATGATTGCTGTTGGCCTGACGGCGGTAGTAGCGACCTTTGTAGGAGACAGGCTTGATAGGGTATTCTTGTACCTGAAGGGTTACAATGGTCTTACCCTGGAGTTCGATGATTTTCGTATCAGGTATAATGGCTGGCTCTGTCTTTTGTTTTATTTCGTTGATCCACTGCTGCACACTCTCGGGGTTAAGCGTAACGCCACAAGGCTCACCGCTATCCTTCACACCCACGTACACCATTCCGCCCTTAGCATTTGCGAATGCCACGAGCGAAATAATCGTTTCTTCATTAAACGACAGTTTGAACTCAGTATAAAGGTTTTCTTTCAGCAACATAGTTATTTGCTACTCTATCAAGTATCGTCTCTCATCTCTCACTTTTTTCTATAAAAATCACGCATGAGATTTCGTGATTTCGTGATTTCGTGATTTTTTTGGTCACTAGTATAACCGTGTGTTAAAAACAGAAAAGAAAATGCACAACCATTGCGCAGCCATTTTTTCGCAAAGCGAATTTTTATCCCAGAATGGGGATATTTTCCAAATCTGTTTATATGACCTCGTCAGAGGTGGGAGCCCTTCCTAAATCCTTCCCAATAGGAAGGACTTTCTAAAGCCCCCTCTATGGGAGGGGGTTGGGGGGAGGCAAAATTTTCTTCTCTCCCTCCTCTCACTAAAAAAGTTGTTTAGCAGGCACACCCACTACTGTTTCGCCATCTTTCACATCTTTCACCACAGCAGCCCCTGCACCCGAACCGTATCGCCACAATCCACCAGCCACACATCCCGCGAGCTCTATGCCCGCAGGACATATTTATTGGAGTTAAACACCTTATTGACTATCTTGTCAACGTGAAACATAAGGATTATTCGATCTGTCTTATTATACAATAGAAGGTACGCGCGTGAAGACTAACTTGTTACAGATCAACTCTCTTAGCAGGATTGCCGAAGACCGTAGTTCCAACCTTCACATTAGATATTACCACACTACCTATACCTATCTGTGCCCCATCGCCAATTTTTTTTCCAGGTGCTATCATAGAACCACATCCTGCATAGACCATACTACCGACTTGCACGTGACCATTTACGCTGACATTTCCACTCAATGTAGAATAATCGCCCACACATGCGTCATGTCCTACGACAGATTCCAGAATAGTCACAAAATCGCCTACTTTAGCATTCGCATTCAAGCCACTACGTTGGGTAATTACAACACCTTCCCCAATCTCGGCAAATTTACTTACTAATGCCGTCGGATGTATAATTGTTGCGAACTTCGCACCTCGAGCCTTTAGCATTTCCACTATTTTCTTTTTCGTCTGAGGAAAAGCTAATCCAATTACAAAATATTCGTTCTCTTTAGGTTGCCAATCTGCGATAGTCCCAAGCACTTTGTAATCACTTGGCTTGCTATCCAACACATTCAAATTATCATCTATAAATCCAAGTATGTTCCATGTCGGAACTACCTCATTGATGTGCGTAATCCACTCCTCCAATTCTAGGCCAAAACCATTAGCTCCAACAATTATAATATCTTTCATATTTATTTCTTTATAGCAATCGATAAATCGTAATCATCCAAATCAAACAAATCTCCATGGCCTCCACAAACAATTAGATGCTGGCCTCTCATAGATTCTAGCAGATCTAATGATTCCAATAATTTTTCTTTTGAAGCCGTCTTTAATTTCGTAACAGTCTTTAAGCCTTTTATTAAGGTATCACCTGTTACGATAAAAACACCTATCTGCATCATGAGACCTCCTTTAGAATGCCCTTGGGCATCCCAAAAATGCAAATCTATACCTTGCCAATTTATAGTGTTATTTATGTCTCCAACAACTATAACTTTATCAGTTCTTACACCAAATGCCTTATATGTGTCATTAAAGGCAGATAAGTTCAGTTTTGGATCAGGCAATGCTTCTGAACAATATTGTGAACAGAGTATTGTGCAATCATATTTTGAGAGCAAAGCATTACATCCCCACACATGATCAAAATGCTCATGCGTAAGAATAATGTAATCCACTATAGGGCAATATTCATCGATAAAGGTTTCTATTAGTGTAGTATTTTCCGAACCAGGATCAACAACAAAGCACCTTTTCTCCTGGTCATCATAGAAAATATGACAAACAGAAGATACCGGAGAATTTGTTATTGATTTTAGTTTTAGCGACATTGAATTAGCCCGTTATATTGGACGTTCGGCCACCATCAACAGTTAATTGTTGGCCAGTTATCCAACGTGCTTCATCAGATAACAAGAAGCTTACCGCATGATAAATGTCCTGCGTTTTTCCAAGACCTAATGGATAAGAAGCTACCATTCGGTTAATCAGTTCTTCGTCTTCATAGACGTGCTCAGTCATAGCTGTCTTCACAGCTCCAGGAAGTACTGCATTTACACGCACTCGTGGAGCAAGTTCCATCGCCAGAGACTTCATCATGCCATCAACCGCCATTTTAGAAGCGCCATACACAGTATGTGCTTTGGCTCCAAATCCGCTGATATTGCTTGATATAAACACAATACTATCAAGGTTCTTCTTGTTTACTTTGATAGAATTCAAAACCTTTGTTATAAGTAAACCCGCAAAGACATTTATTCTAAAGGTCGTATCCAGCAATTCTTTGTTTATTATCTTCAATGGCAAGTTTTTGCAATAACCCGCACAGTGAACAAACTTGGACACTTCAATGTCGTTATCCTTTATAAAGGTAGAAAGACTTTCTTCCACGTGCTCAACATCGGCCAAATCATATTGCCAGATTTTTACATCGTGGTTAGCAGAACATTTATGCTTTGTTTCTTCCAACCTTGCTGCATCACGACCATGAAGTATCACGTCAGATTTTTCAGAAAGACCTATCGCTACCTTCTGACCTATGCCTGATGATGAACCTGTTACTAAAACATATGCCATAATTAAAACTTTTATTGCGCGGTAAATCCGCCATCAATATTCAAGACTGTACCAGTCATCCACTTACTCATATCCGAGAGCAAGAAGAGGATACTATTTGCTATATCAGAAGCCTCACCAAGTCCCATTGGGTGGAGAGAATTGAGAGTGTTGTAGTAATCATCGCCCATTCCTCCACTGACTTCTGTCATCATTGGGGTTTTAATGAATCCAGGAGCAACACAGTTCACACGAATGCCTTTGCCAACAAGTTCCATCGATAGGGCTTTGGTGACGGCAATGATGCCACCTTTGCTCATAGCATATACAACATTGGCAGCACTACCCACAATTCCATATACAGAAGATATCAGCACAAAGCTACCAGCCTCACCTGCATAAATTAATTTGTTAGAACAAGCCTTTGCCAGTTCTATGGCGGCATAGGTATTCAGTTGATACACCTTTTCTGCATTTACAGCATTCAACGGAGCCACATAAGGAATGCCGGCACAATGTACAAAACCATTGATTTTACCGAATGTTGCTACTTTGGCTTTAATCTCTGATTTAATTGTAGCAGCATCAGTAAGGTCAAGGACTAAGGTGGCTGTCTCATTCTTGCATTCCGTAGCAACCTTCTTCAGGTTTTCTTCATTAATATCGACAAGAAGAACCTTGGCACCACATTCGGATAGCAACAAAGTTGTAGCTCTGCCGATACCCGATGCAGCACCTGTTACAATATAACTTCTTCCTGTCAGATTCAGGAGATCTGTCATACTCACCTCTTGTTCTCTATTACGTACTTACAGAAAGCATCAATTGACTCAAAACCCTTGATATCAGAGATCTTCATAGTGATACCATAATCAGAATCCAGAAGAGCAATTATTGAGAGACCAGCAAGAGAATCCCACTCTTCATAATCCGTAAACTTCTTGGTAGTGTCGAGTTCCTCAACCTCGAGGAGTTCCATCAACTGTTCTTTTAATTCTTCCATACTTTTAAAATTCTATTATTTGATTAAACTTTAAATTACCTACTTCCATATAGATGCTACTCCAAGTCAGTCCGACTCCGAATCCTGCCATACAGAGTTTTTGCTTGTTGTTCACGAGCTCTTCGCCCAAATTGTAAGAGATACATGTTGGTACGGTTACGCCACTAGCATTACCGAAGTTCTCAACAATGTTGGCTGGCATCTTTTCTCGTGGCACACCAATCTTGTCAGCCAGTTTATTCAACATGAACTTATTTGGCTGATGGAACATGAACCAGTCAACATCGTCATGCGTGATATTGGCTTGCTCGAAAAGATGTTCTATCATAGGAGGCACTTCGCACTGTACGAAGTTAAAGACATCATCGCCTTTCATCACAAGGTTTTCCTTTGAGCGGAGATTGCCAGCTTCGTCTTCTTCCATGATGGATGTCTCGGGTGTGCAAGGCTGACGGAAACCGCCTGCAGGAATATTCAGAGCCATGGCTCCTGTGCCGTCCATCTTGATGTTCATATAGATGGTGTTCTCTTCCTCACACTTCTCTACAATGGTGATAGCAGCAGCATCGCCAATGAGGGGCTTGCTGTTACGGTCGTGTTCACTCACTTTGGGCGAGAGCACATCGGCATTCATCAGAACGACTTTATTCACCGATGACTGGTCAAGCAACAGGAAGGCCTGCAGCAGACCTAGTTCGAAACCGGCACACCCCTGGTTGATATCCATACAGAGGCAGTCGTGCTTCAGCCCGTAGTGGCCATGAATAAGATTGCTCGTGGGCGGCATGAAGTAGTCGGCTGACTGACTGACGAACAGCAAGGCATCAATCTCATCCTTTTTGAGTAGCCCATTATCAAACAGATAATCCAAACCGTAACGGCAGAAATCTGAAGAGCATTGACCCTTCTCTGCTATTCTGTGTTCCTTGTAGCCCATAGCTAACTTCAGCTTCATCGACTTGGCAGGCGAGAAGTTGTAGTTGGCTATTTCCTCTTCAAAGGTGACAATCTTTTTCGGAAGGATGGTCAAGATGCCGTTGATACGCTTATGTTTAAAAACAAAATCCATAATTATTCATTTACACCATTTTTCTTGAGCAGAGCAACGATAGCATCTATCGTAGCAAAATTCTCAGGTAAGATATCCATACCATCAATCGAGATGCCGAAGGTGCTATCGAGGTCTGACACGAGGTTCACTACATCGAAAGAATCCAACATTCCTTCATCAATAAAGTTAATACTCTCTTCCGAGAAGTCAAACTCAGGACGACAGTCCTGCAAAATTTTCAGAATTTTTTCTTTCATAAGAGTTCGTTTTCAATTATTATATATCATTACTTTATCTCGCAATTTTTCCATTTTATACCCGTAATGTTCATACCGTTTGATGGCATTTTCGTTGTCATCAACGACCCAGAGCATCAGTCGTTTCAAGTCGGCACTATTGTACATTACCTTCTTATATAACGCAGAACCGACTCCTTTATTGCGGAAGCCTGGATGAGTAAACCAATGGCGTAGGTAGAAAGATGATTTTGTCAACTCAAAGATGATAAATCCGGCAATTCTGCCTTCCATACGGCAGACGTAAATACCATTGTTTTCAATATAGTGCATCAGCTCCTCTTCCGAGGGCAATTGCTCCGACAAAGGGTCGAAGAAATCAACAAGGAGTTGCCGTATCTCTGCCACATTATCAACATCACCTTTCTGAACCATCGCTTCATCCTGTCGGAACTGGTCACCCACTCCTATGCATGACATTCTAGTAAGCTCACGCCTTAGTGTGAAGCCATTATTTTTGAACAACTCTACAAGTGGTTCAATTTGAGCTTCCATTCCAACAAGGTCTGTCACCATGGTGATCGAGAGTGTAGGAAGGAGTTTCGAAATAGCCGCATTCAGGCTTTCTATGGTTGTTGCCACATAGTAAAGAGAACAGAAAGATTCCTCCTCATACAGATAAAGGTCACATTCTTCTGACTCTTCCACCTGCAACTGCCCCTTTGAGATCCATAGACTATTGCGAAACTCATCTGGGTAGAAGTTGGATACGAATCCCTTGCGGAGATTCCTAAGTATGGCTATCTTGCGTTGTATTTCCTCAAACGATTGTACTAATTTCATTTTTCGTCAACGAGTTTGCTGTAATACAGACGGTCAATTTTGCCATTAGGATTGCGCTTCAGTTCGTCAATTTTGTGGTAAACTACCGGCATCATATACTTGGGCAGAGAGTTGCCGATAGCCTTACGGAAGTCAGCTGCCGTCAGTTCCTGTTCTGCTTCATAGAAGAGGGTGATTTCCTTTTTGTCGTAACAATATACCACACAACCATTCCTGACAATCTTGAGAGTGTTGATAATCACGTGTTCTATCTCACCCAACTCGATGCGGTAGCCCATGTGCTTAATTAGGCTGTCCTTACGACCCTTGAAGACGATTTCGCCTCTCTCGTTGAAGAACACAAGATCACCAGTACGGTAGATGATTTCGGGATAAGAATGATTCAACGGATTCTGAACAAAGGCTGCAGCTGTCTTCTCTGGGTTGTTGTAGTAGCCCATAGCGAGCGAGGTACCACGGACGCAGAGTTCACCTTCTTTGTTGGCTTCTGTGATTCGCTGATTGTTCTCGTCAAGAATCAGGATATCGGTATTGCGGAAAGCCTTTCCGATAGGCAATGGCTCATCGTCAGGTATCTCGCGTTCGATATTGTAGTACACGCAATCGAGGGTGATTTCGATAGGGCCATAATAGTTGCAGAACTGTACCTGTGGCAGACTATGACGCCAGATGTTGAATTGTTTTGTTGGGAACACCTCTCCTGCGAACCAACATACACGCAATTCTGGTAGAGGCACTTGTTGAAGGATTCCAAGATTGGCGATGTTCACCATGATGGTAGGCACCCAGAAAATGTAGCTCACCTTGTGTTGTTGCATCAACTGGAGTATCTTCACGGGGAATGCCGAATAGGTGTCGGGGATGACAACGATAGAGAGACCTCTACCTTGAAGCAGACACATCTCATAGCTCCATATATCGAAAATAACAGGAGAGAGGGAACCGATGACATCCGTCTCGCTGAACTTGTACTCATCAAAGGTCTGGAACATAAAGTCGATGAAACTCTTGTGGTTCAGCACCACACCCTTAGGCGTACCGGTAGAGCCCGATGTATTGATGATGCAATAAGGATCAGTATCTATCAGGTCGCTGTTACGTTCCAAAAACCATTCAGCCTTGGGCACCTCGGCATCCTCGACTATATCTTCCACGTTTATGACTTTTATTCCGTTGACTATCGGTTCTATCAACTTTTTGAAGCGGGTATTGGTTACGATGGCCACTGGCTGTATCAATGCGAGGATATTGCCGAGACGTTCAGCCGGATTCTTCACGTCGAGGTTCATATAGGCATTACCACTATAGGTAATAGCAAGGTCGGTATAAACCGCCTCGATACATTTCGGCATGAACATCGCAATAGGACGATTCTTACTTTGGCACTCATCCACAATAGCCTTTGCTAGCTGGCGGGTCTTAGTATCCAAGTCTCGGAAATTGATCACTCGTTCTCCATCTACCACAGCCTGCCTTTCAGGAAACTTGGCGACTGTCTCAATGAAATACTCAATAAGATTAATCTTCATCATAATAATGATTTGTATTTGTTTAATTATTTCCAGTAAACGCTTCCATGGTGGCGGCTGCGCCTGTTGTCGTATTGATGTCGGCTCGGTTGAGCACCTTCATCACGGTTATCCATATCACCTTGATGTCTACCCAGAGCGACAGATGATCCACGTACCACACGTCCAATTTGAATTTCTCCGTCCAGCTGATGGCATTGCGACCGTGGCATTGGGCCCAACCGGAGATACCTGGGCGCACCTCGTGTCGGCGAGCCTGTTCCTTGCTGTAGAGCGGCAGATACTGCACCAGCAGTGGCCGCGGGCCAATGAGGGCCATATCACCTTTTAGTACGTTAATGAGCTGTGGCAGTTCATCAATAGATGTCGAACGAACAAATTTACCCACTTTGGTCAATCTCTGAGCATCAGGAAGAAGATTACCATCAGCATCACATTCATCTGTCATCGTCTTGAACTTTATGACCTTAAAAATTCTTGCATCCTTACCAGGACGCTCCTGGAAGAAGAACGCTCCCGCACCCTTATTAGTGAAATGCAACCACAAGGTTATTATAGCCAAAGGTATAGCCAATATCAGCAAAGTGACAAAAGCAGCACAAAAATCAAAGAATCTCTTAAAGAAAAGTTTATACATATCGTATTATCTATTATTTTCAACTTTCAACATCATCAAGCAACGAACAGCTGACAATGGCCGAAGTGCGACACCTGTTTACTCTTCTGTTTGGCATTATCGTCGAAGAAGCCTATGAGGTTCCACACCGGCACCAAATATTGCTATATCTTTCATATTATTATTCTTTTGTTTCTATCGTTATCTTAGAGACAGTATGTCAGCCGCAATTTTATGCAGATAGTTTTTTGAGTGTAAAGATACAATTATTTTTTCAAAAAAGCAAATAAAAAGGTTCACCTACAAAAACCTATATTTTGATAAAAAAACGAAAATATAACGCATGTGATTTCGTAAAAAAAAATACGTATTCTTTGGATGAACCTTTACTCTCTCTCATCTAATCATTGATTGCCTCTTTTATGCAATCAACGA
>R22__coassemble_1837_pt1 | contig 9991 bp, 4 predicted proteins | sample R22__metabat2_low_PE_052 | metagenome-assembled genome bin R22 | reverse complement strand
CGGTCCAACGATAAGCCCCCCCAGTCCATAACGGAAATCCTTTGCTATGGCTGATTGTGTGATTTCTGTTTGTTGGCCGTTTGATGTTTCCACCAATATCTTATTACTGAGTTGTCTTATTGACACATATATACCCGTACTCTGCATAGTATTATGTAAGTCATTACACTGCACCGTCTCCAGATAAAATCGCACAGGGTACTTGGTGGAGTATCCTTTATTGATTTCGTCCTCACAACTCACCAATAAAAGCAATATAAATAACAGTTTATACTTCGTCATTACATTATCTCGTCCTCGCTGTAGTAATTGTCGTCCTCACTTCTCTCACTTCTCTCACTTCTCTCACTCCCCTCGTCTTTCGTTTCTCGTCTCTCGTCCAGTTGTCCCACCAACACGCCATTACTATAAATACCCGATTCTATCACGTTTCCTTCTGCATCATATATAGCACCTTGTCCGTGCATCTGGTCATTTTGGAACTCACCACGATAACACTCTCCGTCGTCCCATGTATAGACACCATACCCACTTGCCACTCCGTTTGCGAAATGTCCTTCATATCTGCAACCATTGGCATAATAATACTTACCGTAACCATGCGCCTTATTGTTGTACCAATCCCCCGTGTAAGAATCGCCATTCAGATAATCCATCTTACCCTCACCACTCTTCATGCCACGCACGAAATCGCCAGTATAGATATTCCCACTTTTATCCATTGACGAGCAATCAGAATTACCATTCAACTTACCATCCTTAAATACACCTTTTTCATAACTACCATCGGCATGAATGAATTGTCCCCTTCCGTTTGGTTTATTTGCAGAGAACTCACCAGTGTATTTATCTCCATTGCTAAAGGTAAATACCCCCTCCCCATCAGGCACGTTATGTTTAAATTCACCATCATATTTATTCTTCATCTTTGCGAAGATATAAACGCCCTTGCCCGATTTCTCTCCATATTTCCATTCACCCGTGTATTTATCTCCATTTTCGAACACCATCGTACCCTCACCATGAGGTTGTCCGTTGAGCCATTCGCCTTTATATGTAGCGCTATCTTCCCATTCATACTCATGTGTGCCACTGACAAAATCTGCTGTCGATTTCCTTTGATTGCACGCAATCAAGAGAAACACCATCAGCAACACAGACAAAACACTTTTCTTCATTGTTTTCTTCTCTTTTATTTTTAAATATCTTTTGCACTGCGAAGTTACATTTTTTTTTGCACGTATGCAAAAAAAACGTAACTTTGTGTCATGAATCATCATCATCATCATCATCACGCAGAGCCACTGCCAAGTGGACAGAAGCAAAAGCGCATATATCTCCTTGCCATTTTGCTTAACGTGTTATTTGTTATCGCCGAAACCATAATGGGTTTCCTTGCCGATTCTCTCGGTCTCATCTCCGATGCAGGTCACAACCTAAGTGATGTATTCAGTCTTCTCCTTGCCTTCCTTGCAGTGCAGTTAGCGTCATCGCATACCACCAAACACCTGACCTATGGTTACAGGAAGACCTCCGTCCTCATCTCCATGCTCAATGCCATCATCCTACTCATTGCCGTAGGTGCAATCATGGTCCGTGCGTTCTCAGTCCTAACCCCTCTCTCCTCAAACCTCTCAAACCATTCAAACCCCTCCATCAATGGTGAAGCAATAACATGGACAGCAGGTATTGGAATACTCATCAATGGCCTTACCACACTTCTCTTACATAAAGACAGTCATCACGACATCAACGCACGTGGAGCCTATCTACACATGTTGTCAGATACGTTGGTATCGGTAGGCGTAGTCATCTCCGGACTTATCATAACCTACACAGGATGGTACATCGTTGACCCCATCATCAGTATAGTGATTGCCATCATCATTCTTATCAGTACGCTACACCTCCTGCGTGAGAGTTTCCGTATGTCCATCGATGCCGTGCCATCACAGATAAATCCCGACCATGTCCGTACAGCCATGTTGTCAGTCACAGGAGTGAGTGATGTCCACCACATACATATATGGGCCATCAGCACTCAAGAGACAGCACTGACGGCCCACGTATTGATTAATGATAAAACTTATTTGGAGGACATTACCCAACGTCTGAAACAGACTCTTTCACAAATGGGCATCACTCACTCCACACTTGAACTAGAGACACCTCTCAGTCATTGTCATAATACAGAGTGTTAGGGATTTACTTTACAATTTTTCTTGTACGAATCACGTTGCCACTCTGCATACGCACGAGGTAAGTGCCCTTACCACCCAAATTGATATCGTTGCCCACATACCTACCATCTTCCGTATAAATCCATATCTTGTCGGCTCCACTGATGACAAACACACCATTCTGCAGACTTATCTGTGGCACTTTTCCTCCATGAACTTCGTCTATTGATGTAGGTATCAACCCATCAGGTTCGTCAGCCACACCTTGGTCATGTAAGTCTTCATCTGCCTCACGTCCAGGGTTTGTACCTGTTATAGTGACAGGGAAGTCAATGGTAAATCCCTTTTGTGTGTAGCCCGAAGGACCAGGGTGAGGGAACCAAGCATCTGAGAATACCACACGCAAACGACTTGGACCAGTCACCGCATCTTCTGGTATGTCGAATGTGAAGGAATGGCCACTCTTGTCGAAGAGATAATCTGCCGTTTGATTATCAGCAATCACACCGCCCTCGCCTGTCTTCACTATGTATTCATCCAACACCTCGTCGTTATTAGAACTGAACATATAGTTCTGGTCAAAGTCCATATAAGCCTTATAACCACAATAGTACAATCCGTCTTGATCATCGCTTGATGTACCATTCACCTTGAAAGTAGCCTTTATGCGGTCACCTTGTTTCACGACGAGTTCGTTCTTACTTGCGAGATAATAGTTTGTTCCGTCACTGCAAGGATGTGAATCCTGAGAGTAATTGATATTCTTTCCACTTGCTCCACTCGTTGTAAACGTACGCAGATAACGCGTCTCTATTGCTTTGGCATAGCCCTCTGCGTCAGCACTGATTATGCTCTCTGGGTAATTACCATTTGCAGATGGTTCAGGCACGTCTGTGCTGCGTTCCACCTTAGTCCAAATCAGGTTTCCGTACGTCTGCCCATCAACAGAGACAGGTCTCACGCCCACGTATGGTTCTTCGTCCGTTTCCATTGATAAGTTTGGAATGAGAGCAGCCCAACCAGTTGTCTTTGCCACCATACTCACACGTCCTGCCTCTCCGTTCTTATATAATACCTCGAAATGGTCTATGTTAGCCTCATCGTTATATAAGAGATTATAGTCCGCACGAGAAGAAGGTGTTCCATCTACCTCCCATGCCAACTTAATACTCATAGCATTTGTTGTTTCCTCCTTCACCTCCACCATCACGTCCTTGATATTTGCAGGTGTTCGTGTGTTATCGTCCATGATGGCGAGCTTACCGACCATTATTCCATTTGCATCACCATTTGTTCGCAGACCGATATATTCTATTTCATCACCCATAAGCACGCCCTGCAGACTTACTGTTTGCTCTTCCCACATGTTACTGCTTACTTCGTTAAGTGGAGTCTCCTTCCAAGTGTTATTTCCCACCACTTTCACTATCAATGATACGCCCGAATACTGAGTGTCCATACACTTCAGTGCAACGCTGGCAGTTGGACGACGTCCGTTCACCTTGAGTCGTGTTCTATAAAGCACTATATCCTGCTCCGTACCTTTGAGTCGCAGACATGAACCACCCGTGTAAGCATCGTCTTGTGTGAATTCAGGAGCATCACCCACGGGTGTAGTTGTCCCCATACGATAAACCAGCCAACGATAAGTTGGTACAATATCTTGGCAGCCCATATTATACCATTTGCCGAGAGTCTTTTTCCCTTTATAGTTGAATCGTTCACCAGCACCGGTATTGAAATAAGTGATGAAAGGCAGATCACCCTGTATGGCCGTACGCTCAGGTATATATTCTGCCAAACCCTGGAAGTTTTCGAGAGAACCCCAATCGGCCTCATTGGTCTCTGTAGGTCTCAAAAGCGGATTTCTGTTTCCACCTGATGCAAAACGCTCTTGCATCTTCTGATAGTTATCAGCGTATTTCACTGGGTCATCACCACGAGTATTACTATAGATACGGCTTTGTGAGTGTTCACCCCACAGACAGACATTTATGTTCTTAGCATCTGGATAGTTACGTCCAGCCAAGTTAGACCAACTACGTGCTACGGTACACATCCACACGCCTGTATAAAGTCCATCCGCATTACCATAAGTATTTTTTGCAGTAGTAACAGAACTTGACATATTTGACTCAGTAGTAAAATCACCATTATCGTAATTTAACATGAGATCATGAGTCTTACCATTTGTCTTATTTCCGTAAAGGCTCTCACATGTACGTGCTGTCACACTGTTATTTGAAGTGTAAATACCCGAATGATAATTTGTAAATCCCACTTCGTTAGCAATTTTATAAAGTTCCTGATGAAACTTCACCACGTCAGTCTTTGAATAGCTTGCGTCCTCCCAGTTATAATTGATTCCATCTTGTCCCATAAACATGAGAGCATAAATAATGGCACGACTATATTTATATTTATCCCCAGCAGAAGGTCCTGTAGTGAGATCGTTCTTTGTTGATACTACATTTACCCAGTCGCCATCACCAGTTCCCCAACTCTCAAAGAACTTTATACCAGACATTATATCCGACCCATTCTTATGAGCGCAGTCAGTCCACACTCCTGATGAATGAAATAGCCAGTTGTTCCAAGAGCCAAATAAGTTGGTATAATTCCATAGAGTGAAACAATCATCAGAACCATTATTATTTGGATAGCCACCTTGTGTCTTACCCATACCCATTGGCATATTCAGCCACAGACGACGTCCTTCCGTAACGTCTTGATTGATGTCTTTACTGTGTTCTACCATGATGCTGCGTGGGCGCACATGACTTCTTACGAAATTCAAGTCCAACATATTGATACCCTTACTTTCCAACTCTGCCTGAGTAGGGTAATTGCGTCCTTGTTTGAATGCGTTATAAAACAATTCAATCAAGTCATCACCAATCCCTGTGAAATCATATACATCTGTTGATGCTGATGGAGAATAAGTACGTTGAGCATTTCCCACCAACGAGAGCCCTATTGTCAAGGCTAAAAGAAATATCTTTTTCATATATATTTATGTTTTTATTTACTTTGATCCCAGAAAACACGTGTTGCTTGCACATCCTCTCCACCGAGGGCAGTTACACCTGTGTTGTTAATATCTGTAAGAGTGGCATTATTTGTAAAACCAGGAAATGGCAATCTGCGGATGAGTTCTCCTTCAAACAGGCTCTTATCTCCGTCTTGTGTATGAAGTATTGGGAATATCTTCGGATAACCAGTACGACGCATGTCTGTCCAGGCCTCAAAACTATAAGGGAATCCTGCAATATATTTTTGAGTTATTATCTTCTCAAGTTTTGTTTCAAAGTCATCACCATCATTCCATTTCACGCCAATCGTCGTCACGCTCTCTGCGTTATAACGCGAATTCATTGGATCCACATAAGTGTAAGGTGTAGGTGTTTCCTTTGCCAAATAAGCAGGCATAGCTGCAGTATATATAGGATTTGGATTATTTCTGTCTTCTACAAACCCGTTTTTAATACCTCTCTCATAGTAGAACTGTGCTGATTCTCCACCACCTAAGTTCCAGCCACGGCATATACCTTCTGCGCGCAAGAAATCTACCTCTGACAATTTCATCAGATAGAGTGGTGCTTGGTTTATAGCATCTACGTTAAGACGTGAATAAGCACAACGATGATTTAGGTCATAAGCTTGTTCGTCGTACATGCGGATACCTGCACGAAGTCCTACCACTCGTGTATTTGCAGGCAGTGCGAGTGTATCGGTAAGCATATCGTAGAGGTTGTTGTCATTTTTCTCCCACAGATAATCCTTATAAGGATGGTCAAGACTGAAAAGGATGCTTTCAAACGAAGCTCCGAGTCGAGTATCATTCCAACTCTTTGATATCGTTGTGAGAGGATGAGAGATACCTATATCACAAGGGTAGAGTCCCACCTCTTGATCAAGGTCTTCAATCACGCCTTCTGCCACTGCTTCTTCTGCCCAAATCCGTGCAGAGTCAGCCCAAATGACACCATTGGCATCTGGCTGAATCATATTTGCCATATGCATTGCCATGCGTAGTTTTAAGGAATTAGCGAAACGACGCAATACCTCCATATCTGTTTCATGACCTGCCTTTGCAATCCAGTTGATTCCAGGGTCAGAATACAGGATTGTTTCCATTTCATCCTTGTACCATTGAGGACGAGTTTGGTAATGCTTCAAACAAGCGTTGATAGTATCCAGGTTATTTATTATATTGATATAAATATCCTTTCCTGAGTCATAAGTGAATGGATTCTCTTGTTGGTTTGCCTTATAGTTAAAGAAAGGCATAGCGCCATAGAGGTCTGTCACTTCTTGTGCAGAATAATCAAGTAACAACAAAGCCAATGCCTTCACCTCTGGTATGCTATCTATCTGTGGATGATTAAGCAGTGGAACCATTGCGTTCTTCACTATGAGGAAATGTCCGTTTGGACCACTGTTGAAGTCGTCATAAATATAGAGAGTACTACGTAAGCGACCATGGAAATTCTGTGGAGCCGTGAAGTACCCTGCTATATTATCTGTACCCAGACTAAATTGATACTGATAAGCATGAGCGCCTGGTTTATCTCCCTGTTTACCACCTCTCATTCCGTATTCTCCTGTTATCATCTGTTGCATGCAAGTTGACAATTGGTCCTTAGCATAAGCAAATCCCTCCTCTGTGGGTTGATAGAGATAGTTTATACTATCCGTCACACCATGAAAGACCTCACCCCCTTGATCCTTTTGATTATGGCTGAGTTCGTCTCCCGGATTATCATAGTCCAGACAAGACGTGAAAGCAAAGAGTGAGCAAATCGAAATTATAAAATATATCCTTTTCATTTTCATATCTGTATTTTAGACTAAACTATTAAAAATTCAACTTAACATTAAATCCAAACGAACGTGATGAAGGCATGTTAAAACATTCAAATGCATTCATACTGTTTTGTGTAGAGAGTGCCACATCTGGGTCGAATGGTGCGTCTTTATAGAGGAAGAACAAGTTGCGTGCCACGAATGACAACGCCAAGTGTTTGTCTTCGCCAAACAAGTTCTTGAAGGTATAACCCAATGAGAGTTCCTTCAATCTGAAGTTAGTGGCGTTGTAGATGTACTGTGTTGCGTTCACATCACCACCTATACTCTTGTAGTAAGCCTCCACAGGAGCTATTGTCTTTCCGTCAGGAAGTACCATAGCTGGATAAGTCACTCCGTCAGCGCTGGTCCATGTTAGTCCACTCTGCTCTGCTGCCAATCGTGCATCTGCAGTACGTTGTGAATTACCTGTGTAGTCAAGATATGCTTCGGTGAAGCTGATGACCTTACCACCTATCTTTCCACTTATTATGAAGTACAATGAGATACCTTTATAGGTCAACGTGTTACCCCAACCGAGTTGTGTCTTGGCATTCATATTACCTATGTAGGTCAGATCTTTTGAGAGATAAACAGAACCGTCTTCGTCGTCAACATAAATAGTTCCGTCAGCATTGCGTTGGAAGTCGCGTGCGTACATATCGCCGTATTCTCCACCTTTCTTATATATTACACTCACCTTTCCTCTTGCTATCTTCTTCTCTATGTCTTCGCTCTGTCCTGTGATAGGATTGGTGTATGTTTCAAGTATTTTATTTGTGTTATATGAATAATTCAGAGTAGTACGCCAAGTAAAGTCTGGACTGAACATATGATTATAACCGATAGTGAGTTCAATACCGCTGTTTCTTATCTTTGCAGAGTTTGTTACGATGGTTTTTCCGCCCGTACTACCAGTCTCTATATAAGCATTACCCAATACGCTGTTATAATATGTTAAGTCGAGTGTGAGTTTGTTGTTAAAGAATGCCAAGTCCAAGCCTGTCTCAAATGACTTTGTCTTTTCTGGACGTGGGTCATTGATTACGTAGTTGCTCACGCTGGTTGAGTTGGTTAAAGTACTTGATGTGACGCTGCTGTACAGTATGTTTGGAATAGAGTTACCTACTTCCGAATAACTTAATCTATATTTTGCATAATTGACCACCTCTGGTAAACGTAACAATTTACTCAATATAGCATTTCCTCCAAATGCGAAATAGCCGTAATTATCATCTGCGCCCAGATAAGAGAACTGTTTGAATGCTCTGTACCAGTCCTGTCTCCATGAACCCTCAACATACACCATTTCTTTCCAGCCCACTTGTCCTGTCATCAGGAACGCCTTATCCCAATTTGAGGAATTGCTGTAGGATGTGCCGTGATTAGATATGGCTGGAGAGAAATAATTGATTGATTCGTCAGTAGGTGTGAGTATCAGACGGCCGTCTGTTTCCGTTGCGTTCTGCCATAGTTTTTGAGTAGTTCCCTTGACAGTGTGTCCCACCCATCCAGCAGTTGCTGATACGCTCCAATCGTCTTTTATCGTCTTGTCGTAAGAGAGCAGATAATCTGTGTAAATTTCATCAGTCTTGAGGATGTCTTGTCCGTACGTTCCGTAATATTCCATTGCTGCTACATTCATCGTTGTAGCATAACGACAATAATCTCCTGTCGTTTTTGTGTGGTCCACACTGATTCGTGCCTGGAAGTTCAGTCCGTCCCATATATGCAGACGTCCACTGACATATCCATATATACGGTCATTACGTGTGACACTCTTATTTTGTTTTGTCAACCAGTAAGGGTTGTTTTGTCTTGCGGTTTCATACGCCCACCAGTTTTGGTGAGGTCCGTGCAGTGTCACGTCTGTTGATGTCCAGTCGTATGACCCTTGTTCATTGAGTTGATAATGTGAATAACCTACTCCTGTCCACTCACCTTGTTGCACATAGTTATCTTTATACCATCCCATATCTACGTTACGTGGTGCCACATAGAGTGTGTATAACGGATTCAGAACGGTTCCACCGCCAGGACGGTTCTCTGTCTTTGTCTGTACGTAGTTGATGGATGTCTCTATCTTCAGGCGGTCCTTCCATAGGTTATAACTCTGACGGAAGGCTATGGTATTACGGTTATAACTATTCTCAGGCACCATGCCGTTGGCGTGTGAGTTAGCAAAACTGAAATAATTTTTGATGATAGACGTACCACCTGTCAATGCTACACTGTTATTAGTTGTTACCCCTGTCTTGAAGAAATCACTCACATCATCGTTTCCGTAGTTTCTTAGGTGTAGATATGGCTTTGCTTGATTTACATACGCCATCTCCTCCTGTGTCCATGAACTGATTTTGCGTCCCCAACTGTCGGAACCAATCTCAAACGTCTGCATGTTCACATCGGCGCCATATATATTTTGTATTTTAGGTGTAACCAACGGATTGTCAAACGTTATGTTTGAATTCACAGAGATGCCTATCTTTCCTTCCTTTCCTTTCTTCGTCGTAATCATCACTACGCCATTTGCTGCTCTTGAACCATACAATGCTGCTGCGTTAGCACCTTTCAGCACTTGTATGTTGTCGATGTCGTCTGGGTTGATTTCAGAGAGGGGGTCACTGCCTTCACTCTCGTTTGCGTAAGTGATGTCTCCATCGTTCACACCCTTTTGTCCCGACACGCTGTTTGACATGGGGATTCCGTCGACTACGATGAGTGGGGTGTTGTTACCCAGGATAGATTTGTTTCCGCGCAGCAATATCTTTGTTGCACCACCTGCACCCCCTGCACTTGGTGTCAGTGACATACCTGCAATCTTTCCTTCGAGCGAATTGACGAGGTTAGGGTCTTCCACCATCATGAGGTCATCTGCTTTCAACATCTGTGTAGCATAAGTCAGTGACTTCTCTTTGCGCATGATACCCATTGCTGTCACCACTACCTCCTGCACCTGTTGGGTA
>R22__coassemble_1641_pt1 | contig 10803 bp, 10 predicted proteins | sample R22__metabat2_low_PE_052 | metagenome-assembled genome bin R22 | reverse complement strand
TATAAAAAGTAACGCGTGTTACTTCGTTACTTCGTTACTTCGTTACTTTTTTTTGTACACTCTCATATATGTTTGTGCAAGTTTTTAGCACCTTATAAACTCCTTAACAAGTCCTTAACAAGTCCTTAACAAGTCCTTAATAAGTACTCAATAAGTACTCAATAAGTACTCAATAAGTACTCAATAAGTAATTTTTTACTATGAAAGGTACGAGAAGGGAGTGAGAGAAGTGAGAGACGAGAAAAAAAAGAAAAAAAGTTGCGAATTTTTTTGTAGTATTATATTTTTTTTGTAACTTTGTGATAGAAAACAAAGTATATGCCAACAATATTCAATTTTTTTGGATTTAATTTCAGGTTCTACTCAGATGATCATGAACCTATACATGTTCATATACTAAAGGACGGGAATGAAGCCAAGTATAATGTTGAACCAGAGGTGATGCAAATATATAATCACGGATTTAAGAAAAATGAGATTTCATTGATTGAGTCAATCGTGGAGGAAAATGTAGAAGTAATCAAAAATCGTTGGATAGAATATTTCGGTTAATATGAGAGTTACAAACGTTTGGGTAGATGACGAGCGCATATATGCCAGAGTTGATAGTGGAGAGATTGCCAGTTATGCTTTCTCTCGTTGGAAACGACTTGCCGATGCCACAGACGAGCAGCGACGGGATTTCTATCTCTCGTATGGCGGAATTCACTGGCCTCAGATAGACGAAGACCTCAGTTTTGAGGGTATGTTTGCAGATGCTGGGGTTTGCGAGAGAACATCTACCGAAAATGCAGTGTATTGGTGTTGAGAGGTTTGAGGAGTTTGAGAGGTAAAAAAAACTATTTAAACAGAATAGTTCTAAAAATAAAAAAAAACAGTTTAATCTATTTAAAAAAACAAACTTATGAAGAAAATTTATTTGATTCCTACAGTTGAGGTGGAGAACCTAAACGTAGAAGAGTGTATCGTGGCAGGCAGTCCTACTGTTGGACCAACAATCCAAGATGAGGACGCAGAAGACCCTACCAATCCAGACAATAACCTCGCAAAAGAAGAAGAATGGGGTAATATCTGGTAAGAAAGAAAAGAACTTAAAATAATCTTAAAAACAAATTATCTATGAAAAAAATTCAACTTTTACTCCTTGCCCTCGTTGCTATGATTAGCACAGACGTATGGGCAGAGAACGTTTATACGAAGATGGAGGGCAGTGGTACCCTCGGCACTATGACTCTCAGCGAACTCACTACTGCAGTGGCTAATAATGGTTCTGCTACTATCGCTTTAGGTATTATTTCTGATACATCTCCAAGTTATAGTACTACTGATGGTATCAATTATTACTTCAGTGCAGATGCAAACAAGGTGAAGACTCTTGAAGACAAGAACGTGTTTACTATTGAACTCGTTTCAGGTTCAACGAACACATACACCTTGAAGACTCAAGCAGGTGCTTATATAGCAAGTGGTAATAATGGTGGTACTGTCACTACAACTACGTCAGTCTCTTCAGCTGCAAAGTTCACTCTTTCTACAGAAACACCAAGTGATTATTACAGTGGTTATGCAACAGCAGATAAGGTTCGTTTCACTCAGAACAGCACATTCTTGAACTGCCAAGACAAAAGTAGTAGCTCAGGATGGCGTGGTGGTACAGGCGGTTATTCAGCTTATGTTATTTGGAAAATCAATATCACTACTAAAGAAAAAGACCCTCTCTATGACGATGCAGTAGCAAAGATAGCAGAAGGAGAAGTTGTTTATAATAACACACTGAGCATTCCACGTGCAGCAGGCGACAAACTTATCACATCAGCATCTCAACTCGCATGTAATTGTCCTGACTCTGAGGAGGGTAAAGATATGGGTGTTTTGATAGATGGAGACGCAAGTACTTACTTCCACTCAAGTTGGCATCGTGATCAAAATTACGAGGCTTATGCTCCACATGATTTACAAGTGAGTCTTCCTAACAATACTTACACAGTGTTCTACTTGAAATACACTGACCGCAAAGCAGACAACGACCACATTAAGACTATGGAAGTTTACGGAAGTAATGATGGTGGTTCTACTTACAGTGACTTGTTAGGTACAGTTAATATGCCTGTTTACACAAGTGGTGCATCGGGAGAAGTGCTTTTCCAATTAGGTGATACTCCTTACACTTACTATAAGTTTGTAGTTACAGAAACTCCTGCTAACAGAATTTATTACCATTGCGCAGAGTTCCAACTTTATCCAGGAACAGACGAGCCTCTCTATGATGTAGATGAGAGTTATTCAACAGCACTTCGTGACGCCATCGATGCTCTTCAAGCAAAGATTGACAACGACATTGCTATTGAACAAACAGATATCGACGCTATCTCCACTGCAATGAGTGACATCACATCAAATGTGAAGGTTGAATACACAGTCAACATCAGCGGTGTGACAGGCGCAGGTACATACGTAACTGTAGATGGTGAGAACTATGAAAACGGTGCTAAGTTCAAGTCTTCTCCTCTCACAGAAGAAGATGTGACTCCAGAAGTAGTAGCTGACCGCAAGGCTACAGTCACAATCTCTGGTACAGTGATCAACGTAGTTTATACATACAACTATGACTACACAGTAGATGCAGCGCTGTTCAGTGGTAAGGTGATTACAGAAATAGGTGCTGAAGTGGAGACAGGACTTGCTCCAAGCAAGGATCAATGGTATCTGTGGAAGCAAAACCGTTCGATTGAAACTCCTGTATATGACACAGGTGCAGGTAACACACTGCGTCGTGCAGCAACTGACGACATACAAGTAGATGCTTCTGCAGAAGATGTAAAGGCTTATCTCGTTCGTTTAGTTCAGTCAAACGAATATGAAAATGCTTATTACATTCAGTTCGGTACAGGACGTTATGTAGGTACTACTCCAGTATCATCTACTACTCCAGGCAACTACCTGATTTACAACGCTACACAGTCAACAACTGGTTGGACAGGTCACTATGCAATCAACAAGACTACTAATGGTAGCAACTATACCGACATTCTTGATAACAATTCTGCAGGTGGTACACTTGCATTCTGGAGCTCAGGCATCGTGTCTTCAGGTGCAAACAACGTATGGGCATTCTATCCAGTAGAAATCGGTGTTCCAACTACAAAGACTTACACAGTCAATATCTATGGTGACCCTACAGGTGCTGCTACAGTGACAGTAGAAGGTGTGGAAGGTACTTATGCTAACGGAGCAGAGTTGCAAGCACAGGGATTGGCAGCAAGTCAGGTAACTCCATCAGATGTTGTGAACTACAGCTCTGCAGTTGCAATCAACAACACAGACATCAACGTCACTTACTACCTCACTTCAGTAGAAGGACTGAACAACAACTCAGTTTATACACTGACTACTCAGCGTGGTACACTCCACTACAACTCAGAAAACGAAAACTACAATACTAAGTCAGAAGAGTATGACGCAGTGAATGGTCAGTGGGCAATCTTGACTTCTGAGAAGGGTAATATGTATCTCTACAACGCTGGTGCAGATAAGTTCGTCAGCGAAAATGGTGCAGCAACAACAGACCCTCAGAACGCAATCGTTGCACATGAGACAGGTAACGCATCATGGCCTGTTTACTTCACTATGGGTACAAACTACTTCAATATCGACGGTGGTGGTACACTCTGGGTTGATAGTTGGACAACACTCGACGCAGGTAACCAATTCAAGGTAGTTTACGCTGCTGACTACAACCTCACAGATGCTCTTGCTCGCATCAACGAAGCAGAGAACTACGAAGCAACTCTCACTGTCGGTGCTGCACACTGGGCTACATTCGTTGCACCATACGAGGTTGACCTCACTGCTGCAAAGACAGGTGAAGCAGACATCTACGCTTACATCATGCACAATGACACTAAGGTGAAGATTGCTTCTACAGAAGACGGAGATACCTATCCAACAACTATCACAGCCCTCACTCCAGTGGTTGTTTACTGTAACGACGCAGTAGATTACACTTACACAGGCATGCGTGGTGGTCACGACACAGTCGTTACCAATACCACTTACGCAATCGTAAGTAACTCACTCACAGGTGTGCTCGAAGCAAAGAGCGATATCGAAGCAGAGGCAGGCAAGGTAAATTATGTATTGCAGAATAACAGTGCAGTAGGCTTCTACAAGGCAGCAAACAGCACTATCTCACTCCATGCAAACCGTTGCTACCTGACTCTCACAGAAGAGGCTGCAGCTAAGGAATTCATCGGTCTTGAGGACGTACCAACAGGTATCACTACAACTACAACTGCAACAACAACCGCAACAGGTGAGTTCAACCTTGCTGGTCAGAGAGTAGGCAGTGATTACAAGGGTATTGTTATCGTGAATGGTAAGAAGGTTCTTAATAAATAAAAATTAGAACATAAAACAAGAAAAAGCACGCTGAAAGGCGTGCTTTTTTTTGGTCACGAAATCACGAAATCACGAAATCACGAAATCACTTGGTAGCTTTTATAAAACGATCGTTACCAAACTGATCTTGCAGAAGACGACAGTCGGTGTAATGCAGTGTGGTCAGTAGTGTCTGCATCTCATCACCAAACCGTTGATTGATTTCAAACCAGAGAGTGACATTCTTATTTAGGTGAAGAGCCGTCTGAGCAATACGACGATAGAATAAGAGTGGGTCATCATCGGGTACAAAAAGCGCAGTGTGAGGTTCGTAACGAAGCACATTATCCTGCATCTGTGTTTGCTCTTCTTGACAGATATAAGGAGGGTTTGACACGATGATAACGTGCGAGGCTTGTGAGATGATGGTCTGCAAGGACGTGGCGCTGCTGAAGTCATCGGTCAGGATGTCTAACTGCACGAAGGTGACGTCGAGATGAAGACTGCGTGCGTTCTCACGCGCAAGGCTGAGAGCCTCTTCCGATACATCTATCCCAACCACTTCTGCCTCAGGGAGAGCGTGTTTCAACGCCAAGGCAATACATCCACTGCCCGTACCAATATCAAGGATGAGTGTTTGTCTCCCGCCTATTATAAATTTCACCAACTGTTCAGTCTCTGGGCGAGGGATGAGTACACCCTCTCGTACGTTGATACGCAGTCCAGCGAAGAGCGTGTAGCCAATGACGTACTGGATAGGTTCGCCCTGAAGCAGGCGGTCGAGAAGAGTCTGCATGTGTGGGGTGAGAGGGAGGTCGTCGGTGAGAGCCTGCACGAGTGAGATGCCACAATGCTCGAGCAACATGGTTGTGATGGCACGCGCTTCGCCCTCGTCATAGAGAGAACGCAGTGAGGTGGTGATGTGACGATGTAGGTTCATTTGTTATAGCGTGGATGATGAGTTAAGAGTTCTTGACGTAGGTGACTGGTGTCGATATGCAGGTAAATCTCTGTTGTACCGATGCCTTCGTGACCAAGCATGGTCTGGATGGCACGCAGGTTAGCACCACCCTCAAGCAGGGCGGTGGCGAAGCTATGACGGAAGGTGTGAGGACTCACAGCCTTCTTTATGCCTGCCTTCTCCACGAGTTCTTTTATGAAGTGAAAGACCATGATGCGTGAGAGTTTCGTCTTGCGTAGTTTGCTGATGAAGACGAAGTCCTCATTGCCTGGCTTGATGGGTATCTGGTTGCGGTCGGTGAAATACAAACGAAGCAGATGAATGGCTTTCTCAGAGATAGGTACCAGTCGGTCTTTCTTCCCTTTCCCAAACACACGTATAAATCCCTCGGCGAGGTAGAGGTCGGACATCTTGAGGTTGCAGAGTTCACTCACCCGCAGTCCACAACTGAAGAGTGTCTCTATCATGGCTTTATTACGAGTGCCTTCTGCTGAAGAGAGGTCGATGACGGACTCAATCTTATCTACTTCTTCTACAGACAACACGTCGGGAAGGTGTTTGCCACGTTCGGGAAACTCCAACAGCTCCGTAGGGTCGTCGTCAATCTCTCCACTGAGCAACAGGTAATGATAGAAACTGCGTACGCCAGAGAGGATTCGACTCAACGAGGTGGAGTGAATGCCTAAGTCGATGAGCGTGCTGGAGAACTGATGGAAGTCGGACAGCGTGGGAGAGAGTGGAGAGATGGAGTGGAGGGTGCAGTACTCGAGGAAACGGGTTAGGTCGCGCTGGTAGGCATCAAGTGTGTTTGATGAGCAGTTGCGCTCTAACTTCAAGTACTGATAGTAACGTCGCAGTAATGGTTGTATATCACTCATTTTAATATTTTACTAATAAATAATCAAACCAAGGAGTCCAGAGAGTAAAATCATCAAGATGGGATTGAGTTTGAGGTAGCGTACACAGACGAATGTGACGAGACAAATGAGGATGGAACAGAAGACAAGGAAACGGTCTTCGTGGATGTTGCCGAAGTTCTCGACATTCATCATCTGCACAGCCACAGCAGCGATGAGTCCCACTACCACATTGTGCAATGTAGAGCGAGAGGAGTGAGAGGCCTCTAAAGCCCCCTCTATGGGAGGGGGTTTGGGGGAGGCGAAGAGTTTCAAGATGCACATCATCAAGATGAAAGGTAACCACATAACACTCAACGACGCAATGACAGCCCCAAGGATGGCTCCACCCTGCGACAAACCCGCACTGATGCCTGCCTGATAACCTGTGTAAGTGGCACAGTTGATGCCAATCGGTCCAGGAGTGCTCTGACTGATTGCCACTATGTCAGCAAACTGAGAACTGGTGAGCCACGACTCCTTCTCCACCACTTCGTTGTGGATGAGTCCAAGCATGGCATAACCACCACCAAAATTGAGGATGCCGATCTTACTGAAAACGAGAAATAATTTTAGGTAAAGCATAGTCAATGATGAGAGCAATCAAGATAATCCATATGGGAGAGATATTGAGAAAGACGATAAGCCCAACGGTCAACAAAATAGTTGCGAGAGAGATAAACTTATTTCGTTTGGTGTCTCGCCTGACCTTAAAGAGAGAGGTGCACGACGCAATGATGAGAGCCACGACACAAGGGCGGAGAGCCTTGAAGAACTTCTCCACATAGACGTTGTCTTGGAACGTGTGGAAACACATGGCGATGAGTAGGATGACGATGATGCTGGGCAGTGTCACACCGATGACAGCCACGAACGCACCTCGTAGTCCAAAAAGACGTTTGCCAATGACCGATGCTATGTTCGCTGCAAAGAGTCCAGGCATGCTCTGAGCCAATGCTATGATGTCGAGAAAGTCAGACTTCTCTATCCAGTGATGCTTGGTTACTATCTCATTCTCAATGAGCGATATCATAGCGAAGCCCCCACCAAAGGTGAAGGCTCCTATCTTTAAGAATGTGATAAATAACTGTAACATCATATTAGAATGGGAAGTTCAAACCCATGTTGAAATGTGCATTGCTTGACATAGGGATGCAAGGCTTCGCCATCTTACCTAAGGTGTGGTCCATACCTACGAAGAGGTTGATGCCGTTAGGATGGAAGTTGAGCAACCATCCGAAGCTTGCACCATAAGTGCCTACGGCAACGTCGGCAGTGGCACTGAAGATGTGGTCGTTGGTGCGCCAGTTGGTGCTGAGACGGAAGTCGGTCCAACTGTAATCACCATTCATGCGAGTGGTGTTCATGAGTCCGAAGGTGAGGTTACGGTAGGAAGGGAGGGTGTAGGCAGCAGCGAGGTTCATCGTTGCACCTAAACTGGTACTTCTGCTTCCCTGGTCGCCGAGGTCATCGAGTTCGTACGTCTCACTCAGTCCGTCACGCATCTTCTCCCATTCGTTCTCAAAGGAGTTTGTTGCATCCTCGTCAACGTTGAAGTTATATGTGTCACTGCTGAATGAACCTTGTCGAGCAGCCTTCATGTTGTTGCTCCAACTGATATAACCCAGGTCGAGCAAGGCAGCGCTGAACTCCCAGTCTTCATTGAGTGTGAACACACCACCGAGGTCTACTGCCAAACCAAAACCATTGAGTCCTGTGCCATCTACATCGGCTCCACTGACATATTGATGAAGGGTGTTCTCATTTGTCTCGTGTTCGTAAGTAAGACCTTTCACACTGCTCTCTATGACAGCATCGGTGTAGATATCCCATTTGTCGTTGTTGAGTGCAAGGGTGGCACGGTTGACCTTTGCAGTGACGTTGGCACCGCCAAGGAGGAACTTCAGCTTACCACCGACACGCCACTGGTCGTTGATCTTACGAGAGTGACCGAGTGCCAACTCTATCCATGCTTGTGCCTCAACACCGAGTCCGCTGAGGTCGTAGGTCTTGTTGCTCACACCTTCCTTCATGAAACGGAACATATCGCCAGGCACGTTGATATCGGCTGTCTGACGGAGGTTGATGCCGATGGTGTTGTAACCACCCAACCCCTTAAATCCAACACTGAGAATGTTGAGACGCAGGTCGTCACCTATCTTGTTCTTATCCTCTACATTACTAAGGAACGAACCAGCATCGACCTTTGAGTTGAGGAAGGTGGTTGTCTTACCACCAAAGTTATAGAAGTAATTGTCTATATCTACATTACCACGCATGTTGACATCTATATTTCCGAGACCAAGCATGGAGACGTAACCCTGTTCGTTACCAAATGCAGGGTTCATCTCATGACGATAGAGAAAACCATCATTGAAGTAACCACTCTGGGTGTTCTGTGCGATGACTGTTGTATTTAGGAAGAACAGTCCGTAACCTATGATTGCAGTCTTAACTGCTATATTTATCTTTCTCATAATTCGTCTTCGTAAGTACCGCTTACCGTCGCTTTAAGATTTTTAATTTGTATCTGCATATCAGGAGAGAGAGGCTTGCCCTTGTGGCATTTGATGGTTGCCACGAGTTTTACTCCACAGAGGTTCTTGAGGCTGATGCGCTCATTGTCATTCTCTTTCATTACGAGTTCTGCGTGATAATTCTTTGACTTAGAAGGGATGTCGAGTGTTCCGACGATATCTGTACGTAACACCTTCTTACCTGTCTGGGCATCCTTCTGGTAAGGGTTGATGGTGAGTAGTATGTCGTAAGGGATGCTGTCAATAGATACATCGAAATTCAGTTTCAGACCTGTGAGGTTGAGTTTCTCAAGTGCCTCTTCATCCCAGGTGCTCTCTTCTTTTGTGTAGAGAATCTCACTGCGCACCTCCTCGCCGTCAACGGTGTCGCTGAGTTCGAAAGGAACGAAGAAGGTGTAATTACCCTGTACTTTTTCAATGGTTTCGCCGAGTTTAAAGTTCTCAATCGTCTGCTCTGGTACTTCTGGCTTACTTGGACTTACTTGAATGCTGTTAGGCAAACCACGTGTCTCATCGTAAACTACCTTAGAGAGGTTCTTGAAAGAGACATGCTGAGCACCTTGCCACTGAGACTCATAAGGCTCACATTCTTTTGGTGAGAGGTAGAAACGCTGTTGCTCCTTGTCTGTCTTGACTACAAGTGGCTCATCCATAGAGAGAGTCTCTCCAACAGAACCGTTGTCCCATTTAGGAGTCAATTCAAAACCTGTCTGAGCAGTCAGCTTATAACCCTTCTGTAAAAGAGGGTTGTTGATGTCGAGATAAATCTGTGGGTTGCTGATGAATATCTTTGTGCCTTCTCCACTGAGAAAGTCAGGAATACCTTCAAGTTTCACGGGATCGATATTGAAGTCATCAAGAGCATAACGAATCTTACCATTAAATTCCTCGGCTTCGATTGGGTCGATGTTAGGAGAAACAATATAATCAATACGAGGCAGTTTCTCGTAAAGAGGATCGTAGAGTTTAGTCTTCACTTCTCTTACATTCATTGTTCCGTCACCTGTATAGTTTATGAAATCGCTAAGCCAAATCTTGATTCGTCCACTGGTGTCTTTACCTTCTTTTTTCCATTTCAAGCCTTCACAGTTTGCAACAAAATTCAGTACGCCAGGGTTCTTACCGTCGGGGTCTGCGTCTAAGGTGACTCCTGCGGCAGTGGCATCAATACCTATCAAGGTAAGGGCTAAATCGAACTCACCATTTACGGTTTTCATGTTGTCCTTTATCTTATCTTGATATTCAGCACTTTCTGTAGCGAGGTCAAGAACGCCAGTACTCTTCGAATATCTTTTTGAACTGTAGCTCGTACCATTGATATTGATTCCAGTGATATCCAGTCCCTTAGGTAGTTGTAACTTGAGGTCTTCGATGTGTATGGTTTTCAAGTGATCTCTGAGAGAAGAGACGTCGATATTAACTTTGAGTGCTGTTGGTTTGACGGTGATGTAGGTGATGCCTTTGACGGACTTATCTACATTATCGGTGTGTGCAGTCAATTTAGTAGTTACTACATTGATAGGATAGTCAGTGATGATGGTATCATTAAGTTTTGGAAGATACTCATCTGGTATGCTTTCAGGAATATCCAAGAAGAACTCTTGCAGTTCCAGACTGGTCTGATTCTTATCAATATCTGTCACGGTAGTCTTAAACGAAGGAATCTTTATCTCTTTCGAATGAAATTCTCCTTCGTCGATGAGTGCGTAGATAGAGTCACCACCATAAAACACCTTCTTAATCTTACTGTCCGCATCAAGGTCAACGATGGTGTTCATCGTGATAGGGTCAAGATTAAGAGGAATGGTTAGGTTGTTGACGGAAACCCCTACATTCGTATCAAGGTCTGTGAGGTCATAGTTGTTGTCCATACAACCAACCAGCGAAAAACCAATTATCGTGATGAAACTTAACAACATTACGCCGTGTTTTACTGAACAAAATAGAGTCTTTTGTTTCATAGTTAAATATTGTTTAAATTTTATAATTATTCTTTTTTACTAATTTTTTTGCTTCTTTATAATTCCCGGTT
>R22__coassemble_1603_pt1 | contig 10979 bp, 8 predicted proteins | sample R22__metabat2_low_PE_052 | metagenome-assembled genome bin R22 | reverse complement strand
GTATTAGATAATTACGATGCATTATTACAATCACACACAAATCCTCGATGTAAAGATGTGGTGTTGTCTTTTCAAAAAATGGCTATCCATAATTGGATGTCATCACTATTAGTTGAACGTCTTGAACAGAAAACAAAACATATAAAAGAACTATGTGTGCGATTTGATAACAATTGGGAAGATGTACTATTTATCATCTTTACTCGTTACTTCGGGTTAGGAATAAACAGTAATGCGTTTGAAGAATGGGCAAAATCTTTTCCAATACATATAATTAAGAAGTTTTCCAACAACCTTTTCCAACTAGAAGCTTTTTTCTTAGGACAAGCGGGCCTGCTAGACAACCCACCAAATATTGTTATAAGCGATTTAACCAAGGATAAATTAGAGAAGTTGCAACGTGAATATAAATATCTGAGTACGTTATATACAACCCACCCAATAAATGTTACTATGTGGAAATATATGCGTACGCGGCCACAAAATTTTCCCCACACTCGTCTTCTTCAGTTAGCACAATTCTACCATACAAGAAGGTTTTCTATGTCTGCGGTATTAGAACCTTTTTATTCTGGGGTAATTTCAAAACATTATTATTATACACTTTTGGATTTACCAATTACAGTTAATACTAAGAATGTGATAATAATTAATTGTATTATACCAATAATATTTGCTTATGGCAAATATCGTGGGAATATTTTGTTTTGTGAAAAATCGCTTGATTTATTAGAGTCTATACCTAAAGAAAATAATCGCATTACTCGTCAATGGGTTGATGCGGGGATATGGTGTGAAAATGCTGCTGATAGTCAAGCGCTCATCCAATTGGTGAAGAATTATTGTTATCGTCGTGATTGTCTTCATTGTCGTTTTGGGAATGAATATATCAAACGACATCCAGATTTTCTTTGTGACGAGGAGATATAGGTATCATTTTTTTCCTTTCATGGTTATGAGTGGGATGAGCATTTCTTCCATGCTGATGCCTCCGTGTTGGAAGGTGTTTTTATAGTAATTGACGTAGTAGTTGAAGTTGTTTGGATAGGAGAAGAAGTCGTTGCCACTGGCAAAGATATAGCAGGTGCTTAGATTGGGTGATGGTAGTTGTATCTTTGCTGGGTCTTTTACTGCGAAAACGTCTTTTTCGTTGAAGCCGAGGTTTTTACCTAATTTATATCGTAGGTTGGTGTTGGTGTTCTTGTCGCCAATGATTTTTATGGGTGTGTTCACTCGGATGCTGCCGTGGTCTGTCGTGATGATGACGGTGGCTTCTGTCTGTGAGAGTTCTTTTAGGAGGGTGCTTATCGGTGAATGGCGAAACCATGATTGGGTGATGCTGCGGTAGGCTTTTTCGTCGGCAGCGAGTTCGCGTATCATCATTGACTCGGTACGGACGTGTGAGAGTATGTCTATGAAATTGATGACTATCACGTTTAGGTCGGCGGTGAGGGTGGGGAGGCGTGAGAGTAGTTTCTCGCTGTCGGTGGAGTTGTTCAGTTTGTTGTATGTGAAGGTGTGGTTCTTGCGAAAGCGTTCTAGGTGTGTCTGTATGAGTGGTGATTCGTTCAGGTTCTTGCCTTCGTCGGAGTCTTCATCTACCCACAGGTTGGGAAACATCTTTTCAATGTCTTTGGGTAGGAGTCCTGCGAAGATGGCGTTGCGTGCGTATTGTGTGGCTGTGGGGAGGATGCTCAGGTAGATGTCTTCGTCGATGTTGAAGTCGGTGGAGAGAAAGTGGCTGAGTAGTCGCCATTGGTCGTAACGTAGGTTGTCGAAGACGATGAAGAAGACTTTCTCGCCTTTATCTAGCAGTGGGAACACTGTTTTCTTCATCACGTCTGGACTCATGAGTGGTCGTTCGTCTTCGTGGTCGAGCCATTGTTGGTAGTGTTTTTTTATGAATTTGGCAAAGCCGTTGTTGGCTTCGGTCTTTTGCATTTGCAGCATGGGTATCATGTTGCTGTCTGCGTCGGAGAGTTCTAGTTCCCAGAATACTAGTTTGCGATATAGGTCTTTCCAGTCGTCTAGTGTGTAGGAGTCGTTTATCTGAATGTTTATCTCGCTGAAGGTCTTTTGGTAGGATGAGTTGGTGACGTCGGTTTTTAGTTGTGTGTGTTGTAGGTGTTTCTTCAGTGTGAGGAGTATCTGGTTGGGGTTGACGGGTTTGATGAGGTAGTCGGCTATCTTCTTGCCGATGGCTTGGTCCATGATGTTTTCTTCTTCGCTTTTTGTGACCATCACGATGGGTATGTTGTTGTTTATCTCTTTGATGCGGGAGAGAGTTTCTAGTCCGCTGAGGCCTGGCATGTTTTCGTCGAGGAAGATTATGTCTATTTGTCTTTCTGTGCAGATGTCTATTGCGTCGCTTCCGTTGGTTACGGGTATCACGTCGTATCCTTTCTTTTCAAGGAAGAGGAAGTAGGCGCCTAGGAGTTCTATCTCATCGTCTACCCAGAGCAGGGTTGCGTTGTTGTTTGTCATATCTTAAAATATATAATTTTCGTCGTCGTCGTCTCCCTCGTCTCTCGTCTCCCCACCCTCGTCTCTCGTCTCTTCTGTCTCGTAGTCGTTTAGGTTTGGTTCATCGAGGAGGTTGTCGTCGATGTCGAGTGCACCGATTCTGTCGAAGTGGGTGTCGTAGAAGTCGAAGTAATCGGCAAAGCTGCGTCCGTGAAGGAGTCGGTTGAGGTTGTCTTCGGAGATTATGAAGAGTTTCAATGAGGAGAGCATGGCGTTCATCTCTTGGTCGTTGAGTAGTTTATGTAGATAGATATATGCTTCTTCGTAGTTTTGGAATGGGCGTATTTGACACATGTTGATGCCGTCGCCTCGTTGGGTGATTATGTCGAAGTTTCTTATTGAGAACTTTGAGAAGTTATAGTTTGCCATTTCAAAGACGAGTGCGTTGTCGTCGATGCTGTCGGCTTCATATGCTATCACGAAGATGAAGTTGGTGTTTTTTTCTGTGTCAAAGAGTGTGTCGGCTGCTATGCTGTCTGTGTCGGTGAGGGCTCCGCTTCTCTTGTCCCAGATGGATCCGTTATTTAGTTTGCCGTTTCGGAGTGTTCGGCCTTCTTTGAGTCCGTTGACATAGAGTCCTGCTAACTCACTCACTGTGCTTTGTGGGTAGGTCTCCACTATCTCTTTCATTCCTTCGAGGAAGAGTGTGGTGTTGCCGAGGTTGAGGTTGCTCATGAGGGAGAGGAACATAAATCGTGCTCGGTTGGCGCCGTCGGGGTATTCTTGTTTTATGTATTGGGCATTGTTTATGACGTTTTGATAGTTTCCTTCTATGTAGTCGGAGTAGGTCTGTGTGTAGATGGAGTCTTCTATTTCTGCTCCGTATTTTGCTTTAAACATGAAGTTCTCGTCGGTGATGCGTGGTAGGTTTGCGTTGTCGGGGAATTCTGTTTGTAGAAGGGTTTTGTATGTTTCTGCGTGTTGCATGTCTCCTATTCTGGCATATAGGAGGAAGAGGTTATAGTAGATGTCTTCTTTGTTTTCGTAGTCGGGCCAATCTGTCAGCACTCGCATGTATAATCGTTCGGCGAGTGGGAAATTCTCCATTCTGTCTTTTATCACACCTGCTGAGTTATATAGTCCATCTACCAATAGGGCGTTTGATGCGTCCATCTGTTCTTCCGTGAGAGGGATATCTTTCAAGTAGAATTCTGGTTTGTGTGGGTCGAGTCGGTTTAGTGAGTCTTTCTCTAATTGTCTGCGTTCTGAGCGGGAGAGTTGTGGTATTTCTGGAATGGAGTCGGTAGGTGTGAGGTCACTGACTGTGTCGCTCGTCAGGGTGTCGCTCATCAAGGTGTCGGATGTCTCTTCTTCTCCTACCACGGTTTGGTTTTTTCGTCTCCAGTGGTCGGCTAATTTCCTATTACCCCATTTCTTTTGAAATTCTTGTTTGCCGGCATTGACTGCCATGAGGTTGTAGAAATACCATATGGCTTCTTTATTTTTGTTGTTGATGGCTTGCTCCTTTGCTGCCACTTGGTTTTGACGTTGCTCGGCGGTGGTGTTTATGTCTTGTCTGTTTGCTGCTTCTTTTTCTTTTTTCTTGAGGTCGGTGATGATGGTCTTGATTACGTTCATCTGACTGACAGAGTCCATCTTAGCAAGTCGTTGCAGGGAGTCTTGCAGTTCTACTGCTGAATAGTAGGGGTATAGCTCATCCAGGATTTTAGAGCGTTCGTCGATGCTCTTGAAGTCATCTCGGTCTTTATCAAGCAGACCGATGACGCTGGAGTAGCATTCTTTGGCTTCTGCGAATTTCTCTTTCTCCCAATAGAGTTCTCCCAATCTCAACTGCACGATGCCTTTTTCCACACCGTTTCTTACGCTTTTCTCTACTCCTTCTTTATAGGAACTGATGGCGGACATGGTGTCGCCTTTTGATAGGTAGATATTTCCGATGGCATAGAATACTTGGTCGAGGTAATTGACATTTTTCGGACTTTTAGCCATGCGTCTCAGTTTACTAATCATTCGTGTGCTTTGGCTTTTGCTGTTTTGTCCTTTAGACATCACTTCGGTCTGCATGATACGTGCGTTGAAGGCTAATTCGTATGGTGGGTGTTTGGCATATACCTTACCAAATGATTTATATGCCTTGGTGGTGTTGCCTGTCTTGTGGTATAGTTGTCCGAGCAGATAATATAGGCGTGCTTTTTCGTAATTGTTGGTTGTGATTTTGAGTGTTTGTTCTATGTAGTGGATGGCTTGCTCATATTTCTTATCTCGTAGGGCGCAGTTAGCTTTTACGGCGGTGGATTGTCTCTCGTCTTTCGTCTCTCCTCTCTCCTCTCTCGTCTCTCGTTTCACTTTATCCAGTAGGTCTTCTGCTTCGAAGAGCCAGTTTTGTTCTGCGTAACACTGTGCTTCCAGGAGTCTGGCTTGTGTCACTATATTGGGTTTTGAGAAGTAGAGTCTTTGTATGTAGGCGAATGTGGATGCTGCCTCCAGGTAGTCGCCTTTTCGCATCTGTGCCTTTCCCATCAAGAACCAGGCTTTATAGAGGAAGGGGTTGTATTCTCTTTGTGAGAGCCATATTTTATCTTTTTCAGTTTTTTTGTTTCCTGTCCACTTGGGGCGTTTGGTTATGCTGTGTAGTTTTATGGTTTTCTTGCATTTCTCTATGGTTTTCTCAAAGTTGCTCTTGCCTAATGTCACAGTGTTCTTATTGGCAGTTATCAGCAGGGGTAAGGGTTCCAGGTAATTGTCTTTGTTTCCTTCTCTCTGTGCCTCAACACCTTCTATGTAGGCTACCTTACCATTATAGTAGGTGTTGTAGTTTGCTTTCAGTGCTTGTACGCGACGGGTCAAGGCTGTGTTTTTATTGGTGGTACATGTTGATAGGAGACATAGGACGATGAGGGTGGCTACGAACGTGACGCAACCATCTGATAGGATTGTTTTTATGTTTTTATTTGTTTTCATCTCTCGTCTTTCGTCTTTCGTCTTTCGTCTCTCATTTCTTGTCTTATAATAAAACGTATTTTTTACGAATTTATTATCATTGCCACTTCTTCTTTCAGTTCGTCGGGTATGTTTATGCCTCTCACCCCCAGACTCCCTACCCACGCGGGTACTTCTTCTTTTCGCATAGTGTACATTATCTCTCTAAATTCGTTTATCTCTTCATCGTTGTACTTGGATGATTCTCTTTCACGAAATCTGTCTAACTCTTCATCCTCGTAGTAGTCTGTCTCTACGGGACCATTGTATTGCCCTGTCTTCTCACAGAAGAGGTGCATTCCGCAACATTCTTCTTTCATAGTTCTTCTATTTGAAATCCAACACGTCTCAGGTCGTCCCAGAATGTCGGGTAGGATTTCCTGACGACGTGGGCGTCGTTCATGATGAGTGTTCCTGTTTTTAAGGCGCATGGTGCCAATGCCATGGCTATCCTGTGGTCGTTATGGGTATCTATTATCGGTGGACAACCATTGGTGTGTGTGGCTGTGGTTATGGCATCGTAACAGACTGTGTCATCACCGACGTCTATTTTTATATTCATTTTTTCCAGTTCTCTCTTGAGGCAGATAAGTCGGTTGCTTTCTTTTATTTTTAGGTTTTTCACACCTGTGAATCTGAAGGGAAGCCCTTTCATGCAGTGAGTCACAATCACGGGCAGAACCAAATCGGGGTGATTGGAAAAATCAATCGGCGAGGTGGTCGTTTCAACACATAGTGTCATGATTGCCTTGTCGCCTTGTAAACTGTTCAGAGACAATCCGTCGAGTCTTATAGCGTTCTGTTCTGTTGCGTCAAGACTTATCTTCATGCCGCTTATCCAACTCATCTCAAACCAGAAACTGCTGGCACTCCAGTCTGCCTCGGCTGGGTAGTTGGGATGGCGGAGTATCTCTTCTGTCAAACGGATATAGGGGAGCGATGTTGTTGCGTTGTGGTGGATGTTCAGTCCGTCCTGAAATCGGTGAGCAACCAACATAAGTGCAGAGACGAATTGTGAACTCTCATGTGCGTCAATCGTTATGTCTCCACCACGTAACTGGCTGTTACCACGTATCTTCAGTGGCAGAAACCCTATTTTTTTCACGTAGTCTATGTCTGCTCCCACGCTCCTCAGTGCATCGACTAATGCGTGGATAGGTCTTTCGTAGAGTCGGGTGTCTCCCACAAGCATCCATTCTCCGTCGGTCACGGCGCAGAGTGCTGTGATGAATCGCATTGCTGTGCCAGAGGCTTTTAGGTGGAGGGTTTGAGGGGTGTGAGAGGTGTGAGAGGAAATTGTTTCTACGGCTTTTTTCATCACTATTAAGTCCTCGCAACTGTTGTCGGGTAGTGGTAGTTCTGGATGGAGCATCAGCAGTCTGTTCATCACGCTCTTTGAGAGAGGTAATGATATGGTGCAGGGTGTGAAGTGTTGAGGTGCTGTGATGCGTAGGTTCATGTAGTGGTGGGTGTGTCTTTTTTCATCTTACGTTTACATTTACTACATAGTCCATATATGTTGACTGAGTACAAATGTGGTTTGAATTGTCGGGTTTTTAGGTGTCTTAAACTGTCAATGACTTCTTGTCCCGCAAGTTCTCTGACTCGTCCACATTGTGTGCAAATCACATGAAGGTGTGGCTCTTGTGGGTTGTATCTCTCGTATTGTATGGAGTCGCCAGAGAGTGTGCGTGCGATGAGGTGTGCTTGTTCGAGTAAATGGAGGTTGTTATAGACAGTGCCTCGGCTCACCCTGAACTCTTTCATCAGCAGTTGGTGTAATTCGTCGGCGGTGAAGTGTCTGTTGAGGGTGATGATTTTCTCAAGTATGGCAAATCGTTCTGGGGTTTTTCGTAGGTTGTGTTGCTCAAGAAATTGACTAAACTCGTTTATTATCTCGCTGTCCATATTTGTTTCGATTGTTTATCCAATATCTTGTGCAGCGTGCGCATTCACGCCAGACGTAGTCTTTACTACGTTCCCATATGGTGATCATCTTTTCTGCGTCGGGTAGGTATTGAAACAGATAAAGTGCTGCATAGCGTGCCATCTCAATTGTATTTATGTAGGTTATCCAGATATGGGTGTTGCGGGCTTTGAGTGTCTTTCCTGCCAGCATCAATGCTAAAATTCTGCATTCTCTCACTCGTTCTCTCCATAGAGCGTTAATTAACTTGTCGTCGGTCTCCTCATCTTCAATCAGCATGTCGCAGAAACTCTGTAGTCTTGGAATTTCTACTCCGTAATTCACTCTGTAGTCTGCAGTTTGACGCATGGCAGCAGATGCTACGCCGTTCATCATGCTCCGTAGTTCTAATTTTATTTCTTGTATGTTCATGATATTTGGGTTTAGTTAAATGGTTATTTCTAATGATACGGGACAATGGTCTGAGCCGGTGATGTGGGTGTGTATGGTTGCTTCTTGTATTTGTGGGGCGATGCGTTTGGAGCAGAGAAAATAGTCTATCCTCCACCCGGAGTTTCTTGAACGTGCTTGGAAACGGTATGACCACCACGAATAGATGTCTGTTTGATTGGGGTACAGGTATCGGAATGTGTCAACGAATCCTGCGGAGAGGAGTTGTGTGAATTTGTTGCGTTCTTCGTCTGTGAATCCTGCGTTTCTGTGATTGCTTTGTGGGTTTTTCAGGTCAATCTCTTTGTGTGCCACGTTCATGTCTCCGCAGATGATGACCGGTTTCTTCTTGTCTAAGTCAATGAGGTATGTTCTGAATCGGTCTTCCCACTGCATTCGGTAGTCCAGTCTTCTCAATTCGTCTTGTGAGTTGGGTGAGTAAACGGTGACGAGAAAAAAATCGTTCATCTCCAGAGTGATGACACGTCCTTCTCCTTCGTCACTGCGTGTCACATGGAGAGGGGTGTGGCGTGTAAATATAGCAGTCCCTGAATATCCTTTTTTCTCTGCGTAATTCCAATATGAATTGTAACCATGAAATGTTAGGTCGAGTTGTCCTTCTTGCATCTTGGTTTCTTGCAGGCAAAAGAAGTCTGCATTGGACTTGTCAAACACATCGGAAAAGCCTTTGTTTTGACAAGCCCTTATGCCGTTCACGTTCCACGAAAAGAATCTCATCTTGTAGGTGTGATTGTTATCATTTCAAATATAATGAGTAGTCTGTGTTGTGCATGTCTCCCTCGCGTAGGAAGGTGTCGTGCATGGCAAATGCTGCGGAGAGTCGGTGTGGTGTCTGTCCGCCTTGTGTGAGTTTGAGATAATCCCAGAGGAGTTGTTTGTAGTCTGGGTGTGCACAGTTCTCAATGATGAGTTTTGCTCGTTCTACTGGTGATTTGCCTCGCAGGTCTGCCACGCCTTGTTCGGTTACAATCACGTTCACGTCATGTTCGGTGTGGTCGAGGTGTGAACAGAATGGTACTATACTACTTATGCTACCTCCCTTGGCAACAGATGGACAAGTGAATATGGAGAGGTAAGCATTTCTTTCAAAGTCGCCACTGCCGCCAATGCCGTTCATCATCTTGCTGCCACAGATTTGTGTGGAGTTGGCATTGCCGTAGATGTCGCACTCTATGGCGGTATTGATGGCTATCACTCCAAGTCGGCGAATCACTTCTGGGTTGTTACTTATTTCGCTCTGACGGAGTACGAGTTTGTCTTTGAAGAAATCGATGTCTTCATAAATACCGTGTAGAACCTCATTGGTCACAGTGAGTGAGCAGGTGCTGGCGGTCTTGACACGTCCTTCTCTCATGAGTTCCACGACAGCGTCTTGCAGTACTTCTGTGTAGATATTGAAATCTGGGACATGAGGATTGTGGCCTAAGGCTCCGAGGATGGCATTGGCAGTGCTGCCTACACCACTTTGTAAAGGTAGGAAGGTCTTTGGTATTCTGTTTTCTTTCATGTCCTTAACTAGGAATTCGGCCACGTTGTTTCCGATGGTGTCGGTGATGGGGTCTGTACCTTTGAATGCACGTGCTTCATCGGGTAGGTTGCACTCCACCACTCCAACAATTTTCTTAGGGTCAATCTGTACGTACGTCTCACCTATGCGATCGGATGGTTTCGTGATGCCAATACACTGGCGTTCGATGGGGTCGGTTGGTTCATAGACATCGTGAATGCCGATGCTCTTGTCTGAGTGGAACGCATTGAGTTCGATGATGACACCTTTCTTGGCTAATCGTGCCACGGTAGGTGCTATACCTCCTGCAGCCGTCAGATAGGCTTTGCCGTCATCGGTCAGGGCGCAGACTTCTATGATGGCCCAATCCACGTCGCCAAGAAAACCGTAACGCAGTTCTTGAGCCATCTGTGAGAGGTGAATATCGTTGTAAGCAATTTCACCCATATTGACGTGTTTGCGGAAATCTGGGTTTGTGGTGTATGGTGCACGGTAGCGTATTGCTTGTTCGTTGGACAGTACTCCGTCACAACTCTGTCCGGTACTTGCTCCTGTGAAGATACCTACTTGGAAAGGACGTCCATTCTCATGCTCCTCATGGGCACGTTTTGCCAATTCAGTAGTCACGGCCTTGGCTGTTCCTGCTGGGGTGAAACCGCTCAGTCCGATGTTGTCACCATGTTGAATCATTGCTGCAGCTTCTGCTGCCGTAATCCTTGTAAAAGCCATAATATTTTGTTTTTTTGTTAATAGATCAGTTTTTTTTTTGCTCTGTCTGTGTGTCCTAACGAAATCCGATGATGTGTCGCACCTCGTCGAGTGTTTTCCTCGCACTCTCTCGTGCTTTTTCTGCTCCACGTCTTGCTATCTGATTCAGTCGCTCTTCGTCGGACGAGATATCTGCGATACGCTCACGTATTGGTGCGATGATGTTTAGTAGGTCTTGTGCCAGTTGTTTCTTCATGTCGCCATAACGCAGTGTGCAATCATTCCATTTCTCATCAAAATAACGGTAGGTGTCGTCGGTGGAAGCAATTTTCATCAGTGTGAACAAGTTCTGTATTACTTCTGGTTTTTCGCTGTTTGGTGTTTTTGGTCCTTCGTCCGTCACGGCCCGCATCACTTTCTTTGTTATGGTTTTGTCGTCTTCAAAGAGATAAATGCAGTTGCCATCACTTTTTCCCATCTTTCCTGAGCCATCGAGTCCAGGAATTTTGATTGCTTCTTTTCCGAACGAGAAATTCTGTGGTTCTGGGAAGAAATCCACGCCGTAGATATTATTAAAACGACGTGCGCAGCGGCGAGCCATCTCCATATTTTGTTCTTGGTCTTTACCAACAGGCACCTTTACTGCGCGGTGTTGCAGGATGTCTGCTGCCATCAGTGTAGGGTAAGTGAGCAGTCCTGCATTCACGTTGTCAGGTTGTTTGCGTGCTTTCTCTTTGAAGGTGGTCACTCGTTCCAGTTCGCCGAGGTAGCAATTCATGTTAAGATACAAATACAGTTCTAGTGTCTCTGGCACATCGCTCTGTATGTATATAGTTGCTTTGTCGGGGTCAATGCCACAGGCAAGATATTCTGCGAGTATGGTTTTGGCGCTGCGTTGTATGTCTTCGGGTTTAGGGTGTGTGG
>R22__coassemble_1579_pt1 | contig 11080 bp, 11 predicted proteins | sample R22__metabat2_low_PE_052 | metagenome-assembled genome bin R22 | reverse complement strand
GGTGAGTACTGGTCAGTTAGTTTTTTTTGAGAAGTGAGAGTAGAACGCCAACTGATACAAATCAATATGAAGGCAGCTGCAGTCATGCTATACCAGAAATTCACACACCCCTTTGTCCACGGAGAGAACATAAAAAACCACAGTATGGTAGTCGTTATTATAGATAGAATCAATTTTTTCATTTTTGTTAATCAGTACAAATATTATCAGTAATCATAAACGATGGTGGAGTGTTGCAATGAATTTTTATTACGTAATCATGCTCTATATTGTTGATTTTCTCAATGATGGTGTTGAGTTTTGTTCTCTTTAATCCACTACGTACGACAGCTTTCAACTTATCACCTTTTAGTTGTAAGCTAAAGGTCACATATTGTTTCGTGCGTTTCATTGTAGGCGCAGAGGCAATACATGTTTCCTGTCCATTCTCGTATTTAATCAACGACATAATCGCATCATCATAACCTGTTTTTGTCATTCGCAAGGCATAGCCAGACGTCTTGTCGCCATTCATTCCTATCCCCAGTTCTATGAACTCACCATCGCCAAGTACGAGTTGTTTGTTGAGAGAGCAGAACTCAGCTCTTAACTTGTCTAGTGGGATAGCAGAGTGTATCGTTATGCAAGCATCAGTAGAGTCAGGGATATATCCATCAGCATAGTGCCATGAGTCAAAATACCAAAACTCATTACCTATCTTCATGCAAGTGTTGTGGAGCAACAACTTTGTGGTGTCTGACTCAAGGACTCCCTGTGCGCACACACATGTAGAGAACAATAAAAATAAACCGATTATATTATATCGCACGCACGACATCATATTTCTTCTGTTAGGTCGATGATAATTCCTATGTGTTGACTCAGTTCCTCCATTGAATGAAACAAAAGATTAGCACCCGCATTCAGTAGGATGTCATCATCAAGCGGTCCTGTATTGACGGCGATAGTGAATACCCCAGCAGCTGTTCCTGCTTGAACACCGAGTGGAGCATTCTCCACCACCATAGAATTGAATGGTTTCAGGTTACCTGCTTTCTGCAATCCCATCAGATAAGGCTCCGCGTCAGGTTTCCCCTTCGTCACATCCCTCGCACACACCATCCATTCTGTTTTGAAGAGTCCGTGATAATGTCTGTCTATTCTGTCGATGAGAGACACTTGTCCCGAACCAGTAACTACTATAGGTGTGATACCTTTTTCTTTCACATTCACTATTGTTTCGTATGCTCCAGGCATGCGCTTCGCCTCTGTGTAGTCGTTGAAGTATTTACTTTTACGAGCATATATTTTCTTGCACTCCTCCTCGTTTGTGTCACGTCCCAGTTGCCTACGTGTCACTATCCCTATGGTGCTTGACCCTGTCCGTCCTTCATGTAGGAATGCCTCTGCTTCAGGTAGGTCCAGTCCGAAATCAGCCATTGCCTTATGCCAACTCTTTGCATGATAAGGCATACTGTCGAACAACACACCATCCATATCAAACATAATGGTTTTCAAGTCAAAACCTGCGTATTGATGCAAGGTGCAATAATCGTTAAGTTTCTCTCTTATAAAATCCTTTTCCATACGATTTGCAAAGATAGTGAAATATTGGGTAAAAACGTCTAAATACAAATAAAAAAGAAAAAAAAAGTAGTTTTATTTTGTGGTGTTCTATTTTTTTATTAACTTTGCATGCTTTTTTATACGGCAAAATACAATATAATAAAAATAAAATAATAAGAAAATGGCACATCCAAAACGAAGACAATCAGCAACCCGCACCCGTAAGAGAAGAACTCATGACGGTGCTGTAGCTCCTACATTGGCAGTATGTCCAAACTGTGGTGAATACTATGTATATCATACCGTTTGTCCTGCATGTGGATACTACAGGGGTAAGGTAGCTATCAAGAAAGAAGCTGCTGTTTAATTTAGGGTAGAACCCGTGGCAAAGTAGCTTATGGTTTCAAATAGCCAAAGCCGAAGCCCACGTCAAAAGCAAAATCAAAGCCATAGGTTGATGACCCATGGCTTTTTTACTAAAAAAACAACATGCATAGAGCTGGATTTGTAAATATAGTAGGCAATCCAAATGTAGGGAAATCCACGTTGATGAACTTATTCGTTGGCGAGAGGATCTCCATTGCCACATTTAAGTCCCAAACTACGCGACACAGGATAATGGGCATCATCAATGACGATGATGTACAGATAGTATTCAGCGATACCCCAGGAGTACTGAAACCTAATTACAAACTGCAAGAGTCAATGCTTGCTTTCTCAGAGAGTGCACTTGAAGACGCCGATGTGTTGGTGTATGTCACCGACCCTGTGGAAACGATTGATAAAAATGGTGATTTCCTCAAAAAGGTGGCGAAGATGGACGTACCTATTCTTTTGCTCATCAATAAGATTGACCTCACAGACGAACCACATCTCATTGAACTCGTTGAACAATGGAAGTCCCTTCTTCCCAAGGCAGAGATCTATCCCGTATCAGCGACGAAAGGACGCTTCACCGTAGAACCCGTAATCAAACGAATCAAGGAACTTATTCCAGAATGTCCTCCATACTTTGATAAGGACCAACTGACAGACAAACCTGCCCGTTTCTTTGTGAGTGAGATTGCCCGTGAGAAGATATTGTTGTACTACGACAAAGAGATTCCCTATTCTGTAGAGGTAGGTGTTGAGCAGTTCAAGGAAGAAGAGAACCTGATACGCATTTCCGTTGTCATCTTCGTTGAGCGAGATTCTCAAAAGGGAATTATCATCGGGCACCAGGGCAAAGCGTTGAAGAAAGTAGCCACCGAGGCACGTAAATCGCTTGAGACTTTCTTCGGGAAGAAGATTTTCCTTGAGACCTTTGTGAAAGTAGATAAAGACTGGAGAAATTCAGATAGAGAACTGAACATCTTTGGTTATAATAATATATAACTATTCAGACGAAATACGCAAGACAATATATGGGTAATTTAGTAGCAATAGTAGGACGTCCAAATGTGGGGAAGTCAACCCTGTTCAACCGATTGACACAGACTCGCCACGCCATCGTGAGTGATGAAGCAGGTACGACGCGCGACCGTCAGTATGGTAAGTGTGAGTGGGGAAACAAAGAATTCTCCGTAGTCGATACAGGCGGATGGGTAGTCAACTCAGACGATGTCTTTGAAGGAGAGATAAGGAAGCAAGTGAAGATTGCCATAGGCGAGAGTGATGTGATCCTCTTCATGGTCGATGTGAAGACAGGCGTTACAGACCTAGATATGCAAGTAGCACAGATACTGCGAGGAGCTAAGATACCAACCATCCTGTGTTGCAACAAAACCGACACGAACGAACTACGCTATAACAGTGCGGAGTTTTACAGTTTAGGATTAGGTGACCCGATATGTGTCAGCGCTGCCACGGGCAGTGGAACAGGCGATTTGCTAGACGAGATAGTGAGTAAGTTCACCAAAGAGATGCAAGACGTCATAGAAGAAGATATCCCAAGAATTGCAGTTGTCGGCAGACCAAACGTAGGTAAGTCATCCATCGTGAATGCCTTTCTAAACGATGAGAGAAATGTAGTTACCGATATAGCAGGCACAACACGCGACTCCATCTACACCAAATACGATAAGTTCGGATTTAACTTCTATCTTGTTGACACAGCAGGCATACGCCGAAAGAACAAGGTAAATGAAGACCTAGAGTACTATTCCGTTATGCGATCCATACGAGCCATCGAAAACAGTGATGTCTGCGTGCTGATGATAGATGCAGAGCGAGGCATTGAGAGTCAAGACCTTAATATCTTCCAGGTGATACAGAAGAATCAAAAAGGACTCGTGGTTGTAGTGAATAAATGGGACCTCGTACAAGATAAGAGCAAAGAAGCCATACGATATATGACAGACACTATATACAGTCGTTTGGCTCCCTTCACAGATTTTGAGATAATTTTTGCATCTGCACTCACAAAACAACGAATTTTTCGTGTACTGGAAGAGGCTAAAAAGGTGTACGACAATCGTACACTACGCATCTCCACAAACAAATTCAACGAGACGATGCTTCCAATCATAGAAGCCACCCCTCCACCATCATGGAAAGGGAAATACCTAAAGATAAAATACTGCATGCAACTACCTGGCACACAAGTACCATCATTCGTGTTCTATGCTAATTTGCCACAGTATATCAAAGAACCATACCGACGTTTCTTGGAAAATCAAATTCGTGAAAACTGGAACTTCCGAGGCACACCAATCAATGTTTATATAAGACAAAAATGAGCGAAGAACTAATCAACAGACAGGTCAATGCAAGTGACCAGGAGATACCTGAGTTCTCCGACGACAGGATGACACTATATACACGTCATCTGATGAAGACATACGGCAAACGAACCGTAGTGAATGACGTCTCCATCCACGTACGTCAAGGCGAGATAGTGGGACTCTTAGGACCAAATGGAGCAGGGAAAACCACCTCGTTCTATATGACCACAGGATTGGTTGTACCTAATTCAGGACAGATATTTCTAAATGACCAAGAGATCACGAAATTCCCAGTTGCACAACGTGCCAGAAGAGGTGTGGGCTACCTCGCACAAGAAGCATCTGTATTCCGCACCATGAGTGTGGAAGATAATATACGTACTGTACTTGAGATGACAGGCAAGCCTGTAGATTATCAACGAGATAAGTTAGAAAGCCTCCTTGACGAATTCCGTTTGCAGAAGGTGCGTAAGAACAAAGGTAATCAACTCTCAGGAGGAGAACGCAGACGATGTGAGATAGCACGTTGTTTGGCAATAGACCCGAAGTTCATCATGCTCGATGAGCCATTTGCAGGAGTTGACCCTATTGCCGTAGAAGATATTCAATACATCGTTTGGAAACTGAAAGACCGCAACATAGGTATTCTCATCACAGACCACAACGTACAAGAAACACTATGCATTACCGACCGAGCTTATTTGTTGTTTGAAGGACGCATCCTCTTCAAAGGCACACCACCTGAGTTGGCTGAGAATACAGTGGTGAAAGACAAGTACTTAGGAAGTAACTTTGTATTGACTCCTAAGAACTTCCAACTCATTGAAGAAAAGAAAAAACGTGAAGAGTTAGAGGAACGGTGATTCCACCCCCTGTTCTCTACCTTACCCTTAGTATATCCTTAGTCATTGAGTAAGGATAAGTATGCCTTATCACTACCTTACCGCCGGTACACCGCCGGTGTATGAGTATAGATGGGGTGAAGATAAAGTGTAGATACACTAAGGGCATAGTAATGAAAGAGTGTAACCAAATATAGGTTTTTGTAGGTGACCTTAAAAAAACATTTTTTTATTTTGTATTTCACTTATTTTTTTGTAACTTCGCACATTATAGCGAGCGCGTATTCAAAAAGTGAACCTGTCACTGCATATTTGTGATAGGTTATGGCGAAGCCGTAGAAATACTGTGTTAAAAAAAGTAAAATATTTAAACAGACTATGAAGATAGCAGTTGCAGGAACGGGATACGTAGGTTTGTCTATTGCCACATTGTTAGCGCAGCATAACGATGTCACTGCCGTTGATGTTGTGCAAGAGAAGGTGGATTTGATAAATAATGGAAAATCGCCCATACAAGATGAATATATAGAACGTTATTTGTCGGAGGTGATAAACATACCATCATACAAACAACACAGCAATCAGGGTTCATTAACTGCTACTCTGGATGCTGCATCTGCTTATCGTGATGTAGACTATGTCATCATTGCCACACCTACCAACTATGACTCACAGCGCAATTTCTTTGATACGAGCCATGTGGAGGAGGTGATAGACCTCGTGCTCAAGGTGAATCCAAAGGCAGTGATGGTCATCAAGAGCACCATCCCCGTGGGTTACTGCAGAAGCCTTTATGTGAAATATGCAGAGAACTCTAACGTAAGTGGTTATTTCAATCTGTTGTTCTCTCCAGAGTTTCTGCGTGAGAGCAAGGCACTCTATGATAATCTCTACCCTTCACGCATCATTGTGGGTTATCCAAAGATGCTGAGAGGGGCAGAATATGAGCAGGAGAACAAATTGATTACTTCGGTCTGCAATCCTAAGATACAAGACTATGCACTACAGTTTGCTGCTTTGCTTCAAGAAGGAGCACTCAGTGAGGATGTGCCTTGTTTGCTTATGGGCATGAAGGAAGCAGAGGCAGTGAAACTCTTTGCCAACACATATCTGGCGCTGCGTGTGAGTTACTTCAACGAACTCGACACTTATGCAGAGATAAAAGGACTTGATACGCAGTCGATAGTTGAGGGTATAGGACTGGACCCACGCATAGGTCAGCATTATAATAATCCATCGTTTGGTTACGGAGGTTATTGTTTGCCAAAAGATACCAAACAGTTGCTTGCCAACTTCAAGGACGTGCCAGAGAATATGATTTCAGCCATAGTGGCATCCAATAGCACTCGTAAGGACTTCATCGCCGACCAGGTGTTGAAGAAAGCAGGATGGTATGGATACTCCACAAACGAAGACACTCGTCGGGGAACCGACACACTTGAGCCACCAGTCATAGGTGTGTATCGACTCACGATGAAGAGCAATTCCGATAACTTCCGTCAGAGCAGCATTCAGGGAGTGATGAAACGCATAAAGGCAAAAGGCGCACGTGTCATCATCTATGAACCAACGCTGCATGACGGCGAGATGTTCTTTGGTAGTAAGGTAGTGAATGACTTGAACAGATTTAAGTGTGACAGCACAGCCATCATTGCCAACCGATACGACTCATGTCTTGATGATGTGCAGGAGAAAGTATATACTCGTGATATATTCAAGAGAGATTAGGGATGTCGAATTGAAATGTAAGAGAATAATTTAAAAAAACGATATTATGCAAGCAGTCATATTAGCTGCCGGAATGGGAAAGCGTCTGGGCGAATACACCCATGACAACACCAAGTGCATGCTTGAGGTGAATGGCATACGATTGATAGACCGCGCACTCGCCTCGTTGAAATCCATTGGTGTATCACGAGTGATACTCGTTGTAGGCTACAAGGCTCAGAACGTGAAGGACTATGTGGGCACGGACTACGAAGGTATGCCTGTGGTGTATGTTGATAATCCCATTTATGACAAGACCAATAACATTTACTCGTTCTATCTGGCTAAAGATTATCTTGAACAAGAAGACACGATACTGTTAGAGTCAGACCTCATCTATGAGTCGGCAGTGCTGCAGAAACTCATTGATGACGATTTCCCAAACGTGGCTCTTGTTGATAAGTACGAGAGTTGGATGGACGGAACGGTAGTTACGATAGACGAAGAAAACCGAATAGTGAGATTCATTGACAAAGAGGGCTTCCGCTATGATGAGATACAGTCATACTACAAGACCGTCAACATCTACAAGTTCAGCAGAGACTTCCTCACAAACTACTACATACCATTCCTAGAAGCATACAGTAAGGCACTGGGCAATAACGAATACTACGAACAAGTGCTGAAGGTGATACTCAATCTTCGTAACGCACCCGTCAAAGCCCTTCCACTGCGTGGGGAGACGTGGTATGAGATAGATGACGTACAGGATCTGGATATAGCATCAGGTATGTTTGCACCGACAGAAGAAGAACACTACCAAGCCATCTCCCTACGTTACGGAGGTTTCTGGCGCTATCCACAGATGCTGGACTACTGCTATCTGGTAAATCCTTACTTCCCACCACAACGTATGATTGATGAGCTGAAAGCATCGTTTGAGACGTTGCTACGTGAGTACCCTTCAGGTATGCGTGTGAACTCATTGCTTGCATCGAAGAACTTCGGTGTACCACAAGAGAACATAGTTGTAGGTAACGGTGCGGCAGAACTCATAAAAGCCTTGATGGAAGGTTATGTAGGAAGACTAGGAAACATACTCCCTACCTTTGAAGAATATCCAAACCGCCTCTCGAAAGAGAATCTGGTTCAGTTCACTCCTCAGACAGAAGACTTCCATTACACGGCAGATGATGTGATGCAGTTCTTCGGAGACAAACAGATAGACACGCTGCTTCTCATCAACCCCGACAACCCATCAGGCAACTACATACCACGCGCAGACGTGTTGCGACTCATTGAGTGGACTGGGCAACGAGGCATCCGATTTGTGTTAGATGAGAGCTTCGTGGATTTTGCTACAGACACATCCACCATGTTGGACAAGACCATTCTCATCTCCAATCCACATCTCTTCGTTGTGAAGAGCATCAGCAAGTGTTATGGAGTACCAGGCCTGCGTCTTGGTGTCCTCGCCAGTGGAGACGTGAAGACCATCTCACGCATCAAGAAAGATGTTGCGATATGGAATATCAATTCCTTTGGAGAGTTCTACATGCAGATTTACGAGAAGTATCATAAAGACTATGTTTATGCCTGCGAACAATTCCGTCAGGAACGCGAGCTCTTCCGTGAGGAACTCTCAGCCGTACCATACCTGACGGTCTATCCTTCCGCAGCCAATTATTTCCTGTGTAAGGTGACCGACAGATACACATCACGCGAACTCGCAGTAAAACTTCTGCGAAAGAACATACTCATCAAAGACTGCGCAAATAAAGCAGCCTTTGCAGGCGAGAACTACATACGCCTTGCCGTACGTGACAGAAAAGACAATGCATATCTGGTAGAAACACTAAAATCTCTCCGATAGATGAGAATTTGTATCTGTGGCGGTGGTTCGCTCGGACATGTATGTGCAGGCGTACTTGCGTCCCAAGAGAGTAATCAAGTAAGCATACTCTCGGGGCATCCAGAGAAATGGACTGATGAGATTATCGTCACAGATTTGACTGGAAAGGTATATAAAGGAAGCATCAAGAGAGTGTCAAGCAATCCAGAAGAGGTGATATCCAACCAAGACATCATACTCTTTTGTCTTCCAGGATTTCTCATAGAGCAGACACTGAGACAGATCAAACCATATATCGGCGAAGCCAAGGTAGGTACAGTAGTATCAAGTACTGGCTTTTTCTTCTTTGCACACGATGTCTTAGGTTTAGATGTCCGGTTGTTTGGCTTTCAGAGAGTTCCATATATAGCAAGAGTAGTAGATTATGGAAGGTCTGCCAACTTATTAGGTTATAAATCAAACCTCGCAGTGGCATTGGAAAACATAGAAGACTCTTTTACGGAATCTCTTAGTGTGTTGTTCGGCACACCAACAACTGTGTTAGGCAGTTTTTATGAGGCAGCCTTGACAAATTCAAATCCTATTTTGCATACAGGACGCCTCTATACGATGTTTCACGGACGAGAAGAAGAGGTATTTGACCACAATATTCTTTTCTATAAAGAATGGACAGATGAAGCATCACAGTTGGAAATAGATATGGATTGTGAGTTTGCTCAGCTCCTGGATAGATTAGGAGTAAGAAAAGGAGCGATACCATCATTGTTGGACTATTACGAAAGCAACGATGCAAAATCATTGACCACAAAGATTACGTCAATACCGGCATTTCAAACAATTCTCAGTCCGATGAGAAAGACTGAAAACGGCTGGAAGGCAGACTTCCAAAGTCGTTATTTCACAGAAGATTTTCCTTTTGGGTTGAGATGGATAAAAGAATTAGCAACTAAACACGATGTCTTAACACCTACGATAGATAAGGTTTATGAGTGGGGCGTAGGAATGATATAATACTGAAATGAAGTAACGATGACACGAGAAGAATATATTGATAGGCACAGTGCCATGTTTTGGTACACGCCTAAAGACAAGAAAAAAGATATCAGTGATAAATTGCTGGTAGAAACCATACTAAACTATGGTTCTATGGATGATGTGCGACAATTGTTTACACTTATGGGAATGGAAAATGTTGCAAAAGTGTTTTTTTCTGCAAAAGGTAGAGAGATAAATAATTACTATCCAGAAATACGCAATTTTTTCACACTCGTATTTAATCATTATGTTCCACAAGCAAGTTCTAAACAATGAACAATTGGAGTTACTTCCATTGTTAAAACAATTTAAGCGAGAGTATTACCTTGTAGGTGGTACTGCGATTGCTTTGTATATAGGTCATCGTAGATCAATTGATTTCGATCTATTCAAATACTCTGCGCTCAACCGAATGAGGAATTTGAATAAGATTTCAAATAAAGGGTATCAGTATGTATTGACACGCAATGTGGAGGAACAGCAAAATTTGATAGTTAATGGTGTGAAATTAACATTTTGTCAGTATCCATTTGAAATTGAACAAGCAAATTCATTTGAGGATGTTATAAAACTACCATCACTACTTGATTTGAGTGCTATGAAAGCCTACGCACTTGGTCGTAGGTCAAAATGGAAGGATTATGTTGATTTATGCATTTTGATTGATAGATATGTTTCGTTCAAAGATATTTGTGATAGAGCATATGAAATATATGGACAGATGTTTTCTGAAAAATTGTTTCGCTCTCAATTATCGTATTTTGATGATATTGATTATACTGAAGAAGTAGAATGGATGATGCCTTATAAAACCGATGATGAAATAAAAGCGTTCCTTACAGAAGTATCAGTACAACTTAATTAAGAGTTAGAACAGAAATTTTATACGATGACACAACGTTCTTTAGAATATATAAAAACAATATGAAAAAGACAACAATCATAATAAATGGACAAGCATTCACGTATGATGATGAAATAGATGATATTACATACGATAATAGTAAACCACTTTCGTATGATGACGCAAAAGAATTGCTCTCGCTGACAAAGAAATTATTTGTTGAGTGTGGAATATCATTTAGCTTGGCATACGGCACACTGCTTGGTGCTGTGAGGGAGCACGGATTGATTCCTGGCGATGACGATATAGATTTGATGAGTTTTGATGAGGAGACATTGTATAATTCTCTGCCATATCTGAGTGAACACGGATTGAAAGTTTGTAGAATTCACCCATATGTGTATTCATTTAAAAATGGAAAAGATTGTTATATAGACGTCTATCCTATTCGGAAATTTCATGGTAAGATATGGAAGCTGTGGTGCTATGATATGATAAACAAAGCCATTCCAAAACGCTTTTTCAAACGCTTTGAAGAGATAGAGTTTTTAGG
>R22__coassemble_1517_pt1 | contig 11415 bp, 6 predicted proteins | sample R22__metabat2_low_PE_052 | metagenome-assembled genome bin R22 | reverse complement strand
GAACTCGGTTCATCGAAGATTACAGCTGCTGCGGGTAAGATGAAAGAAGGCACCATGCAAGTCATTGCCTACGCAGAAGAACGTGCGACAGACTGCATTCGTCGTGGTGTGGTGTATAACATAGAGAAGACCACACAATGTATTAAGAATGTAATTGCGAAGTTAGAAACCACGTTAAAACAACAAGTCACTCAGGTCTATATTGGTGTAGATGGGCAGTCCGTACAGTCAGTCGTCAATGTGATTAAGCGCGACATGCAGATACCTACATGCATCAATCAGACACACATAACAGACATAGAGATGGACGGCAGTGACATCCCGTTTGATGATTACGAGTTGTTAGACTCCTACCCACAGGAGTACACGGTTGATTCTAGTGTTGTGACAGACCCCGTAGGTATTGTTGCTACACACATAACTGGTCAATTTGTCAACGTAATTGCCAACCGTCGTTTGAAAGAGAACATCGTCACTTGCTTTGACAATACAGATATCAACATAGCAGGTTACGTAACCACCTCAACCCAGCAAGCCAAGTCCGTTGTTGGAGAGACCGAGAAGCGTAGTGGTTGTGCTGTGATTGACTTTGGTGCAGGCACCACCAGTATTGTTGTTTACAAAAACAATTTACTACGTTATGTTTCCACCGTTCCGCTTGGTTTTAACAATATCATTCAAGACCTCGTCACTCTGCTTCAGATAGAGAAGACCGAGGCAACCCAAATACTTCTTAACTACGGCACCGGTTCGCCAGATGATTATTTCCAGGACAACGATATAGAGACATCTTACACCACGACAGATGGTCGTCAAATCAAGATATCAGAAATACTCTATATCATCGATGCACGTCTCAATGAAATACTTGAGAACATACGTTATCAAGTCACTCAGTCGGGTTATGCCACACAACTACTCGGAGGACTATTCCTTGTTGGTGGTGGTAGCAATCTGAAGAACATTGACCGTGCCATCATGCGTACAATCAAGATTGACAAGATACGCATTGTTCGTAAGTTAGAGGTGCCACTGATAAAGAACAGTAACATCAGCAACCTTAACATAGAAAACGGAGCAAGCAGTGCCATCCTATCTATTCTTGTTTCCGGCACAGACAATTGTGTAGGTGAGCGTGTCAGTGATCCCGACATCTTCGTGCAACAGCAGACACAAGAAGAAATCATCCGTCGGAAGACCAGTGCAGCAACTATAATACGTGAAGAAGAAGATGCTGTGACACATTTTGAAGCCATTAAAGGTAAGTTACGCCAAGCCATCGTACAACTTCAGCAAAAAGATCAAGAGTTGTCTGACGACCTCTCCAACAAACGATTACGTGACGAAGCGGAAGATCTCATCATTGAGTGCACATCCATCATTGGTGACGACTATTCACAGTGTGTGCAGATACTCAAGAAAAAAGATAAATACAAGATGACTCTCAAGGAAGCAGAAGACCTCATCTTCAAACGTGATAGGTTCGTAGATGAACTAAGTGACACCATCACACAGTCTTCCAAAGAAACCAGTTTCCTCAACAGAGTGAAACAGTGGCTCAATGATTTAGTTAACGAAAAAGAATAAAACGAACATATTATGAACGAAAGAAGTGATGGATTTGTGTTTAACTTCACACAAAATCAAAACAGCAGTATAATAAAAGTCATTGGTGTTGGTGGAGGAGGATGTAATGCCGTCAATCACATGTATAATGAGGGCATTCAAGACGTTGCTTTCGTGGTGTGTAACACCGACAACAAAGCGCTCCAAGACTCCCCCGTTCCAGGTAAGTTACAACTGGGTAGTGAGGGGCTTGGCGCAGGTAACAACCCACAGAGTGGACGTAGTGCTGCAGAAGAGAGCATGCAGGAAATCAGGAAGATTCTCAGTGACGGCACCCGCATGGCGTTTATCACGGCAGGTATGGGTGGTGGCACAGGCACAGGTGCTGCACCGATCATAGCCAAGGTAGCCAAGGACTTAGGTATCCTCACCGTCGGCATTGTCACCATCCCATTCCGTTGGGAAGGAAATAAGAAGATTGACCAAGCGCTTGACGGAGTGGAAGAAATCAGTAAGAGTGTAGATGCTTTATTGGTGATAAACAACGAACGCCTACGAGAGATTTACCAAGACCTCTCCGTACTCAATGCCTTTGCTAAGGCAGACGACACACTCTGCAATGCAGCACGCAGCATTGCTGAGATCATCACCATGCACGGCATCATCAATCTTGACTTCAACGATGTGAAGACCGTTCTGAAGGATGGTGGTGTAGCCATCATGAGCACAGGCTACGGACGAGGCGATAACCGTATCTCTAAGGCACTCGAAAGTGCGCTCCATTCACCATTGCTCAACAACAACGACATCTATCATTCTAAGAAAGTGCTCCTCCATATATCGTTCTGTGGTGATGGCGAAGGCAATGCACTCATGATGGACGAGATGAATGAAATCAACGACTTCATGGATAAGATGAAGAGCGAAGACGTGGAGACGAAGTGGGGACTCTCCGTCGATGCTTCGCTTGACGATCAAGTGAAGGTTACCATCTTAGCAACAGGATTTGGGGTTAAGAACATAAACACTCCAGAGATGGAAAAACGACTGCTTGAACAAGAACGTCATAATCAGCAGTTAGACTTAGAACGTGCCGAGGAAGAGATACAACGTCGCGAACGTCGTGATGCCATTTACGGTGCCGACCGGCGTGGTGGAGCCACTCGTCGCACCTGCTATCTATACGTCTTTAAGGCAGGAGACCTTGATAATGATGATATCATCAGCATGGTTGAGTCTGCTCCTACATACAAGAGAAATAAGGAAACAAAGAAAATGTTAGAAGAAAGAAGGAGTTAAGGTTATGAAAAGAATTTTATTTACACTTTTATCGTTGTGTCTGACAGTCGTTACATTTGCAGACCAACCATTCCGCACTCAGCGTTATGATGCTCTGAACGTGGTCGATGTGAATGAAGAAAGCATAGTCTTCATAGGTAATTCAATCACTAACATGCACGAGTGGTTCGATGCGTGGGGAAGTGACCAACGTGTAGTTGGTTTTGGTGTGAGCGGTGCTGTGAGCAATGAGTTGCGCGACAACATTGAAGCCGTTCTCATAGGTCATCCAGCCAAGATGTTCATCCTCATTGGTACGAACGACCTCGGTACGTATAACAACGAACCAGACATACCTACAGCCAACATGCGTACCGTGTTGAGACGCATCACGAAAGAGAGTCCAAACACCGAGGTTTACGTGCAAGCCGTCCTACCTACTTGTGGCAACTATGCTGCACGTGTGCCTTACACTCAGACCTTGAACAGCAAATATGAGGAAGTCATTCAAGAAATAGGTAGCGACAAGGTACATTATCTTGACACCTTCACTCCGCTGCTCAGTGGTACAGTGCTCAACAGCGGTTACACAGCCGACGGACTGCACCTCTATGCAAGTGGTTACCAAGTATGGTGCCACGCAATAAAAGACAAGGTAGGCCTTACACCCTCTTACCCAACCGTAGCAAAGCGTAAGATAACCAACCCATCCATAACAGGTTACAGTGGTAGTTTTCTCATGCGTGCCAGTTACTTCAAGGAACTCCCCGTGAATGATGGTGACATCCTCATCGTGGGCGACGACGTGACTCACCAGGGAGAGTGGCACAGCCTCCTTCATTCATCCAAGGTAAAGAACCGTGGTAACGGTTGGGGCTACAACAGTCTGAACGTAGAACAGATGACGCAGGTCATCCCAACCATACTCCACGACCAACCATCCCCAGCACAGATTTGGCTTAACATAGCACATAAAGACGCCAATAACAGTGTGTCTCCAGAGACGTTCAAGACCAACGTAGAGAACTTCATAGCCACAGCCAAGCAGAACTTAAATGCAGCAGCACAGACACGTTTCGTCCTGGCAGCCATTCATCCTTCAAGCACCGCAGCCACCAACACCAATTACATTACGAAGTACAATGCTGCGATGAAAGAGATTGCTGATGCCAACGAAGACGTAGATTATGTAGATACCTACACACCACTCCTGAAGGGTAGCGTTGCAAATACAGACTATATAACAGGCGGACGTCTTTACGGACTAGGTTACATCAAGATGGCTACGACCATGTTGAGTAAGATACAAGAAGCCGACCCTACTGCTTACGTGATGAGCGAGGAAGATGCTACCACACATTATGAGTTGGTGAAGGCGAGAAACGACTTAGGCGTTTTCACTGCCAACACAGCCGATTTCCTTGACGGTATTACTGAAGGCCAATACAAACAATCTCTTGTTGAGGCTTTGGAAACATGTGTAGATGAGAGTTGGGCACTGCTTGCAGGCGACCCTACCTCCGAGCAACTCGCTGCCATGAAGTTACAACTCAAGGAAGCACGCAATGCTGTTGACGGCATTAAGACCACCACCATCGCTGACGGTGCCTTTGCCGACAACACCACTTGGTACACCCTTCAGATAGCAGCGCCAGGATTTTATATAAGTGACAACGGTACAGCGTCTTATATTACTTTAGATGCTACAAGCACAAAATTCGAAGACGCCGACCTCTGGTGTTTCACAGGCAATGAGTCCGACGGCTATCGTATTTATAATAAGAAACGCGGCGTAAAGCACGTGTTGGCATCACCAAAGACCATGAGTGGCACCACAGGTTCCACAGCCTATCCAGTGATGAAGAACACCATATTGCTTGGTACTACCTACGTGGCAGAGTGGGCATTTGACGATACCGACATCCTCGGCGACGACACTCCAGCCTATTATATGTCACAAAAGATAAATAGCAGCAACATACTTAATAACCGTGAATCTAAACTCGCTTTCTGGACAGCAGGCAAGGATGCAGGCAGTGCCGTACAAATCCTCGCAGCACGTACCGACGTGACTGTCAGCATGAGCACAGGTTCATTCACAGCAGGCAGTGGCAGTTTCTCTTCCAATTGGCAGGCCACAGGTGACTATCCAGTCAACCTCAACAGCGGTGTTAACAACATGACCTCTGACGGCGACAATCTGAAGATTTATTCAGGCACAGCCCTGACCTCCACTTACACTATCACAGCCCCTGATGGTTGGAGAGTGCTTGGTTACCAGTTCGATATGCAAGCCTCTGAGAGTGCAGCAGAAGGTGTTACCCTGACCACTTGCGACAATCAAGTATTTACAGCCAGCACTACGGCACAGACTGTCGAAGTGAGTGGGTGGAAGGAAGACGCTGCATCGTTTATCCTCTCTGGTGCAAATAAAGGTATTTTGTTGACCAACATGCGTGTAATGCTTGTACGTTCTACTAATGCCACAGAAGAACAAGTGAATGTGTTCATCACCACCAGTTCACCAAACTACAGAATTCCAGCCATTGCCACGACACGCAACAACACAGTCATTGCTGTTGCCGACTATCGTTATGGTGGTGCCGACATAGGTTACGGAAGTGTAGAATTACGTCGTCGCACCAGTACTGACTGTGGTCAGACCTGGAGTGATATATTAGAGTTCACCGACGGAGAATACGCATCGACACCTACTCCTAAGTACGACGCTGCTTACGGTGACCCTTGTATCGTAGCCGACCGCACGAGCGACCGTCAGATGATTTTATCTTGCTCAGGCAATACAGGTTTCCCAAGTGGCACACGTCAGGTGCACCAAGGCATCACACGCTTCTACAGCACCGACGAAGGCAAATCATGGAGCAAACCAGTCAATCTGGAAAGCATATTTTACAGTTTCTTCGACAACGGTTGTAGTAGAGGACCTATTCAGAGTATGTTTATCGGTTCAGGACGCATCTTCCAGAGTCGTATTGTGAAGGTAGCAGACTACTACAGACTCTATTGTTCAGGACTGGTGAAAGACAAGAACGGCACCTACTGCAATTACGTCTTTTACAGTGATGACTTTGGAGAGACCTGGAACGTACTCGGCGACATCAACACCCCACCAATCCCAAGTGGTGCTGACGAGCCAAAGACCGAAGAACTCCCTGACGGAAGCATCATCTGTTCTTCCAGAACCACAGGACGTTGGTTCAACATCTTCACCTTCACCGACAGCGAGAAGGCAGAAGGTTCGTGGGGCACAGTGGCTAAGTCCGACAGCAGCAATAAAGGTGTTTATGGAGCCAGCTGTAATGGTGAGATTATGATTGTGCCAGCCAAGCGTAATGCTGATGGTAAGTCCGTCTTCCTGGCACTCCATAGTGTCCCTGCAGCATCAAGTCGTATCAATGTGAGCATTTATTATAAAGGACTGCCAGACTTGGAGTCATTCTCTACGCCATCTGTTTTTGCTGCTAATTGGGAAGGCAAGCACCAAGCAAGTAAGATGGGGTCAGCCTACTCCACGATGACCATCTTGCCAAACGACCACATAGGATTCCTTTACGAGGAGAGCACATTCGGAAAAGACTACACCATCGTGTTCAAGGACTACAGCATTGAGCAAATCACAGACAGCGCTTATTCCTACGACGCCACCCTCGACCGTACGGAGTGGCTTGCAGACCAGGTTCAGATAAGGATCGACGAACTCTTCTCTGGCGAGGCAACCAACTATGTTGGCAGTATAGATAAGACCAAAAAGGCAGAGGTAGATGCTGCGGTAGCACGCTTCCGTCTCACGAAGTCACAAGCCGATTACGAAGCTATCATCAACGCAATAAGGACTGCACAGATAAAAGTGCAGTCCACTGCAACCTATTTGATAAACAATAAACTCTACCCCACGCTTTACCTCTCACATAACGGCACACGCTTCACTGGGTTAGCACGCAACGAAAACAACGAGACACAAAACTTTGTGTTTGTACCCGCTACGACCGAAGGGCAGTGGTACATCTACAACCCAAAGAAGAAGCTATACCTTCAGAACACCCCTGCAGTATATAATGAAGTGCCAACAACCACTCTGAAGTCCTCTGCAGGTGCTTACCGTGTAGAGAGCAATTATGATGGAGAGAGTGTGCTTATGTGTGTCACACCTACCAACTCCACCTATCCAGCCGTGCATCTTGATTCATCAAAGAAGTTAGTTCCGTGGGAGTCGTCAGCAGATGCTTCTAAATGGTATATTATAGTAAAGGAAGACCCTTCGTCCGTAGAAGAACTGTCTTTGCATAATATGGATGAAGACTTTTCACGCACTTACAACCTACAAGGACAGATAGTAGATGACCACTATCATGGTATTGTAGTGAGTGCAGGAAGAAAAATCTTGAGATAGAGAAAAATACCGCTTTGAGAATTATTTTGTGATGATGTTGCAGATCTTGTCCTGCAACGCGTGTGCCTGGCTTGTTTCTTTCACCCCGTTATTCATTATGCTGAAGGCCAACATGTGTCCGTTGCTTGCCTTGGCGTAACCAGCCAAACAACTGACGCCCGTCACCGTACCCGTCTTAGCATGTACGTTGTTGTAGGCACTACCCTGTTGCATTCTGTGTGATAACGTACCATCTACGCCAGCGATAGGGAGCGAAGGGTACAGGTAATCATAGATATTTGTGTGTTTGAAGGCATAAGCCAGCAGAGCCACTTCCATTCGTGGAGTGGCGTAATTATATAGAGACAGTCCACTGCCGTCAGCCACGTCAGCATCGCTCACGCTCACGCCAGTGAATACCGCCACTGCCTTCCTTACTGTCTGCATCACCTGACTGATACAGTCCTTCGTAGAACAATGTTTCCCTGTTTCATTTCCAAGTTGGAAGAACATGCTCTCCGCGTGTTTGTTATTACTCTTCTTCATCATGCTGAGCAACACGTCATCCACCGTGTGCTTCAGAGTGAGAATCAGTTTGCCACCACCTTTATATGTAGCCACACCTGTAGAGGTGTTTGTTGTGACCTTTATTCCGTTTTTTCGCAGTAAATCCACCACACCTTGTGTGAGATATTTCTCTGGGTGGTAATAGCCTATTCGGCTGATGCTACTGGTTGAGGCATCTCCTTGTAACATAAGTGGTGTCAAGAGTGGGTTCTTGTCGTCCCAGCACCATCCCATTCCTAAGAGCAATGTGTCTTTCATGCTCACGTCTGCGTAGATTTTCCCATTTATGGTGGTGATGCTATCCGTTTTCAGCAGGCTCACCATCTCTTGGAAGTCAGTCATGCGGAGCAAAGGGTCGAAGTCCCCCGTTATGTAGATATCTCCACCGAGTGTTTTTTTGCCCAATGAGTCGGTCGTCACCGTTCCCGTACGATAGATGTGAGTGGAATAAGTGTGTTCGGCGCCGAGTCTGTCCAGCGCCGCAATGGCGGTGGTCAATTTCTGTGTAGATGCAGGACGCATCATTTTGTTTTGATTATGTCCAAACAGAGTCTTTCCGTCAGTGAGGTCATACACGCACAACCCCGTGAAGTAATGGTCGCGGTCTGCCTGTTTCATCACCTCTTGCAGTTTGTTAGTGATGGTTCTCTCCCAACTTGTGGGTGTGACTGTTATTATTGAGTCCTCTTGTGCCCACAGTTCCGTCAGTGTGCAGAACCACACGGCAATTATAAAAAAGTATTTCTGTTTCATCATAATCTAAAAAAAAATGAGCGCACAGAGGTGCGCCCATTCTTTTATGTTAATTTGTTATTAGTCTTCGATGAATGTAGCAACACGGTTCCAGTCATTCTCTGGGAAGATTTCGCTTGTTGCGCCAAGACCTTCAGCCTTAACACGCTTAGCGTCAATCTTGTAAGTGTTTACGAGCATATTCTTAACAGCGTTAGCACGGTTCTCAGAAAGCTTCTGGTTGAATTCCTTGCTACCTTCTGGAGAAGCATAACCCTTAACTGTAACAGTTGAGTTAGGATTGTTCTTGAGGTATGTAGCAATCATCTGAACGTTTGCCTTTTGAGTGTTAGAGATAGCATATTTAGCCTTTTCGAAGAGAACTACAGGAGCGAGCTTACCCTTAACCACAGTAGTAGTGTTAACGGTTGGCTTCTTGTTCTTCTCAGCAGCGAGTTGAGCCTTAAGGTCGCTGATTTGACGGTTAGCAGCGTCGAGGTTGCTACGGAGACCGTTTACAGCAGCGTTAGCAGCGTCGAGGTCAGCTTGGCTGTAGAGCTTGTCGCAATATGCGAAGTCGCTACCGATCTTGTAAGTTACACCAGCAGTGAGTTGCATAACTGCATCGTCCATGTTAAATCTCCAGAACTTCAACTCACCAGCCTTTGACTGATACTGAAGAGCTGGGCGAACGTTGATTTGCCAGTCCTTAGCAACGTTGAAGTTGAGGTCGAGTGCGAGGTTAGTAGTACCGTAGCTATTTACGTCGTCACCCTTTCCGTAAGGATGTCCATAGAGGTGTCCCCATCCAAGACCTGCTTCAGCAGCTACTTCGATAAGACGTGGTTGACCTTTGTAACCAAGGAAAAGGTTTGAAAGGTTTACCAATGCGTTAGCACCTACGTTAGAAGCGTCAATAGCAGTCTTTGTACCGTGAATAGGACTGCAATTAGTGTGTTCACCTCTGTAGTTTCCGTTGTTACCATTGATGAATGCCTCACCATAAAGACTAACACCCATAACTGTGTTGAAGTACTTGTTCACTGAAAGGCGAACAACTGGGCGCATGTCATTAAAGAAATCACCACCGTACATTGGTTCATAAACACCACCCTGGAGAGATACTGAAAGGTTGTCAGTAAGACCAGTGTTTCTCACTGCTGCATTCTGAGCGTTTGCTGCAAATGCAAATGTTGCGAGAGCAACAATCAAAGTAATTTTTTTCATAATCATTGTTAATAAAAAAACCTTAAAAATAATTTAAAAATAATTAATATTTCTTCAATTCACGTCGCAAAATTACATAAAAAAGAGTAATCATCCAATTTTTTTGCACTTTTTTTTGCACACTTATAAAAAAAATGTATTAGCAGGTCAGTTTTTTAAATAAGAAAAGAAATCTTGCCTTCCCCAATCCCCTCCCATAGTGGGGGCTCTCAAAACAAGTTTCACTCAGCATCAGTTGTTGTTAGGAAACGATAAAAATAGTTTAGCAATATCCATTAGGAAGAATTCTTCAAGCGAGAGTCCTCCTGTGCCAACTATGAGACTCGTTGCAGGATGGAATGTATCCCTAAATAAAGAAAGCCCTTTGTTAGAACTTCTGCGACCGCTTTTTACCTCTATGGCTACAATCTTTTTCCCTTTTTGAAGTACGAAATCCACTTCTTCGGTTCCGTTTCTCCAATAGTACACATTATAATCTAATATTCCTGCCTGACTGACAAGATATGCCCCTACGGCAGATTCGGTTACACGTCCCCAAAGCCGTGGGTTCTGCGTTACCTCGTCATAACTCTCATCACATATCACGCTGCGAAGTGCGCTGTTATAGACTTGGAATTTTGGTATGGAATTGTATTTACGCGCTTTGTCGGCAGCAAACTTCTGCAGTCCACACAGCAATCCACATTCGTCTAACAGATGCAAGTATCCAGCAAGTGTGGTCACATTACCCATATCCTGTAGTTGTGCAGCAATCTTGGTGAGCGACAATAACTGTGCGCTGTAACTGCATCCCAGTTCACACAACTGGCGTAGCAGTTGTGGTTTCATGATTTTTGTGTCAAAAAGTGCATCCTTTGCAATGGTGGTCTCTATCAGAGAGTCTTTTATGTAATGTCTCCAACGGCTGTAGTCTGAAACAAAATCCACAGCTCCTGGATACCCACCATAATACATGTACATCGGCAGCGACCACCCAAAGCAATCGTGCATCTCGGCGTAGGACCAATGCGACAAACGTATCAGTTCAAACCTTCCTGCCAGCGATTCTGTCAGTCCTTTTTCAATCAACATACGTGAAGAGCCTAACAGAACCACCACCAGTTCACGATGCTCTTTGGTGTCTCTATCCCATTCAGCCTTTACCACCTCGCTCCAGTTCACTATTTTTTGTATCTCATCCACGACCAACAGGCGTTTTCTCTCACCTGTGGCAGACATTTTCATACGCTGCATTTCCCACACCTCAGCCAACCAATCAGCAGAAACGCCAACAACATCATCTGCCGATACGCTTTCGTATGGCATCTGACATTCTTTCAAAACCTGCTCCATGAGTGTGGTCTTTCCCACCTGCCTTGGACCAATCAACACTTGAATCTTGTTTCGTCGCTCATTTATTCGCGACATAACTGTCTGAAATTGTGGTCTTTTATATTCCATATCACAAAAATGTTCAATCTGTTAAATAAAAATGTTCAATTCATACTACAAAGTTACATAAAAAAGAGTAATCATCCAAATTTTTTTATATATTTTTTGTAGGTGACCATAAAAAAAATCACGCATGTTATTTCGTGATTTCGTGATTTCGTGATTTTTTTTGCACACTTTCATATATATGTGCAAGCTTTTGATGTTTATAAACTACTCATCAC
>R22__coassemble_1445_pt1 | contig 11864 bp, 7 predicted proteins | sample R22__metabat2_low_PE_052 | metagenome-assembled genome bin R22 | reverse complement strand
CATCTAAGCAGCAAGTCGCAACTATGTTGCAAAGAATGCTTAATCTTCCTGATGCTACAATGGAGGTGAAGTTAGATGCGACAGATGCTTTAGGTGTCGCTTATTGTCATTTCTTGAAGACTAGTAGTGTGCTGGGACAGAAGAGGCACCAAGTGGCTAAATCGTGGGAAGCATTCGTTAAAGCTAACTCTGACAGGGTAGGGTAATGAACGTTTTTTTGTAACCAAAAAAATTTGTTGATAGATATATTTTTATTATCTTTGCATGATATTTGCATGATAATAAAAATGAAACAAAATAAAATGAAAACTAAACATTGCATTTTATTGCAAGCAATATTGTTCGCAATAATGGTTGTTGTTCTATCAACAACATCTGTATTTGCGCAGCAAGTGAATGAACAACAAGCACGGACTCGTGCGGTAGAGTTTATTACAGAAATCAATGGTATAAACTCGTATTCTCTTAAAGCAAAAAAATTCAGAATTAAGAATGCAGAGGATTTAAATGCACAGTTGAATTTAGTTTATGTCTCTGGAGTTCAGGATGACGTATATTTCTATGTCTTCAATAATCCAGAAGGTGGATGGGTGATGGTATCGGGTAACGATGTAACAGAGGATGATGTGATCGCTTATAGTTATGAGGACAGCTTTAGGTATGATGGAGCACCTGACAACTTAAAGAATTGGCTGAAGAAGTACGAAGCAGAGATAAAGTTTGCAGTGGCTCAGTCTGCGGTTCAAGGACAATACTCAATGACGAGTGGCTTGCGCAAAGCTGCCGGAGTGAAGAAGGCAGACAAGGTGGATGTTGAAACATTGGTACAATCACATTGGGACCAAGATACTCCATACTGGAATATGTGTCCTATGAAGAACAGCACCCGCTGCTTGACTGGTTGTGTGGCAACAGCTATGGCACAAGTGATGCGTTATTGGAAGTGGCCAGTTAAGGGTACGGGCAGTAAGACTTATACAGATACTCCAGATTCAGATGGATGGGGTACAGGACAGACATTGACAGCAAATTTCGGTGAACATACTTATCTCTGGGATAGTATGCCTTACGAAACAAGTAGTTATACTACAACAACGCAAAAGAATGCTGTAGCACAGCTCATGTCGGATTGTGGAATAAGTGTTGAGATGACTTATGGTACGTCGTCAGAGGGTGGTAGTGGAGCATATTCAGAGAATATCCCTACAGCTCTTACTAATTACTTTGGATACAAAAGTTCTGCTAAATATTATTCCACTTCTTCACCAAATAATACTACATGGAAGAATCGTGTATATACAGAGTTAGCAGCAGGACGTCCTGTACTATATGATGGATATTCATCAAATAGCGGAGGACATGAATTTGTTTGTGATGGCTATCAGGCAAGCACAGGTAAATACCATTTTAACTGGGGATGGAGCGGTGAGTGTGATGGATATTTTTCAATAGGAACACTTAACCCAAGTGGATATAATTTCTCTTCAGAAGAAGGTTGTGTGATAGGTGTTGAACCAGATGGACAATCTTTCAATGTAACTGCAGTATATGATGATAGTAAAGGCGAGGTGTTGGTAGATGAAGAAGTGGCACAAGGTGCTACTGCAACTATAGTAGTTGGGGCAAATGATGGTTACAAACTTACTGATATTAGTGTTAAAGGAGATGATTCAAAGGCAAATATCAGTTTCACTCCAGCAGTCAGCGCATTTGTAGATGAATATAGCTTTACTATGCCAGAAGAAAATGTCACTGTGACAGTTAGTTTTGGTGTTGCAGAACAATATACCATTACATGGATGTCAACAGGTAATGTATATACATCAACTCAGGTGACGGAAGGACATTCATTAGCATTGCCAGCAGATCCTACGGCTCCAGAAGATTACGTATTCAGAGGATGGACTCAGCAGAGTAGTGTAAATAGTGACGGAACGGATATCACATACGTAACGGATGAAACAATTCCAACAGAGTCAACCACTTATTATGCAGTTTATGCCGTTGCTAATGGTAGTGGTGGTACCACAGACGAAACACTATCATTCTCATATGCAGATCATGACGGATGGACAGTGACAGGCGAGGATAAAACATCATATTATTTGTTGAATAGTGGAAAGTCTATCACGTCACCAACCATTACATGTTCGTCAATCACAAGCATAACAACCAGTATTCGTACGTTTGGAGGAAGTTCCTATAACACTCTGAACGTATCATTTGCAGGAAATGAAATAGGTACAGCCACGGCTTCAAGCAATAAGTTGGGAACAACGACATTTACTCTTACAAATAAAGCAGGAGGAACAGGGCAATTTGTCTTTTCAAGCACTACAACCACGTCAGCAAATGGTCCTGGAGTCGGAAGTATAACTATTAACTATAAGGCAGAGAGTACCACGTATTCGGATTACACTTTGAATCCATCTGTTGAACCAACCCCCACTCCAACGCCAGTGTATTACACAGTGACATGGAATGATAACGATGTGGAGACATCGCAACAGGTAGAGGGAGGTACTGGATTGGTATTACCAACAACACCAACAACACCAACAGATTATTCATTCTGTGGATGGAGTGTAACAAAAATAAATGACAATGTGACTGTGGCTCCTAAGTTTGTGACAGAAGGCACGATCATAAATGCTGATGTTACTTATTATGCTGTTTATAGCTATATTGTAGGAGATGGAACTGCGGAGGAGACAACTTCTACAACCACGTTTACTTCAAATAGTTGGGATGATGCAGATGATGCATGGGAAAGTGGATCTGCAGGGAATCAATACACAAGTGGACAAGGTGTACAAATAACTACAGCTACCACTGGCGCTTATGCTACATCAAGGACATCATTCTCAAATGTTACACAGATAACGGTAAATTATTGCACTAATTCTAAGAATGGTGTTGGTGCAATAAAAGTAAAAGTTGGTGATGGCACAAAGCAAAGTTTCAGTGTCACTAAACCATCAAGTGGAGGTACGACATTAAAAGATGCTGAGTTTAACTTCTCTCCGAGCGAAAGTGGAACAGTGAAACTCTCTGTTGACTGTACAACGAACTCCATATATATAAACGCCATATCTATCACATCTTCTTCTAGTGGTGGAAGTGTAACGTACTATACTCTCCACCCAGAGACTGACACGCCACCAACTCCCGTAGTTATACCTACATATTCAATTCAATTTGTTGATAAGGGGAACGAATATCAAACAGTGGTTGTAGATTCAGCAACATTACTGATTGATGCTATATCGCAAGTGACAGTTCCGCAGAATGATGACACTAATTATTTAGGTTATGAATTTGTTGGATGGTCACTGAATAATTCTACACTTTCGCCAACGTTTGTTACAAGTGCTGATTTGGTTTGTGACAATGTTGTGGTATATGCTATTTATCAAACAGAAGGTAGTGGAACAGCAGGATGGACATGTGTGAACTCTGTGGCTGTCGGTGATTCAGTGTTGATAGCAGAGATAGATGATGGTACAAAAGAATTAAGTGGTATATCAACTACGAATACACCTTATGGCTTGGGAACGGATTTTACTACTTTGCCTGTAGGAACGATGACTTATAGTGTTGTAGAAGGAACTCAAACAAATACATATGCATTCTTCAATAATAGTACAAATAAGTATCTATCTTGGAGCAGTGGTAATTCTTTAACAGAAAATGCGGCACTTTCTGACAATACTTCATGGAGAGTAAATGAAGTGAGCGAACGCTGCAAAATAACTAATTATGTGGAAGATGGTAGTAGTGAGAGAGTTATCTATTGGGCTTGTTCATCAAACGGCGGAACAACGCAGAAATTCGCTTGTTACAAAGGTAAAAGTCATGGTATGAATGATACGTATAATTACTATTACTATCCAGTAATCTATAAATATGTACTTGGTAGTGGTGATGTACAATATAGTCTTGAAATACCGCCTGTCCCTGTACAAAATACACTCAGCGGCCTGGAGGTGCCAGCAGTTATGACAGATGGTACTACAATATTAGTTGACCACACAACAAAGATAGATGGAAATGATGTGCGTACATACTGCTATGAGTTTGATAAGTCTGCATACCATACTCGTTGGGTGGCATTCCGCTTTGATGATGTGACTCGAGAAACCGGTTCTGGACGTAATGATTCCTTCCGTGATGATCCAGACATATCTTCAGATTATTGGATTACAAATAACACCTTTGGAACACATACTCTAGACTCAAAGTCGTACTCATTAAGTCGTGGACATATATGTGCATCAAATGACAGACAATACTCTGTTGAGGCTAATAAGCAAACATTCTATATGACTAATATGACTCCAATGATACAAAACAAATTTAACAGTGGTTATTGGTCATCATTGGAGGCGCAAGTACAAACATTGGGACGTGATGAGTCCTTCTCAGATACGTTGTATGTAGTGAAGGGTGGTACAGTTAGCAGCGATAAGATTTATGGTACCATAGAACGCACATATAATGGTGAAACACGTAATATAGTCATACCAAAATACTATTATGTAGCATTGCTTCGTGTGAAGAAAGATGCACAAAAGGGTGAAGGATATAAGGCTATTGGTTTCTTGTTGAAACATCAAGAATATAGTACTGGTAAATTTACGGATTATCCAGAACATGTTGTAAGTATTGACTCATTGGAGAAGTTCACAGGAATAGACTTCTTCCCAGGTCTGCCAGATGATGTTGAAAATGCAATAGAAGGCATTACTGTTACCAATAACGTGAGAAACGATTGGGGATTCTCACAGGCAGCAAGTACGGATGAATATCCATTTGTATATCATAATACCACTTCAGAAGTGACAACAACAGATATCGATGATTATGCATATGCAACATTCTATAATGACAACGCAAAGATCATACCTGAAGGTATCAGTGCATATATTGCTACAACGTCTTCAACTAGTGAAACAGTTAATATGCTTCGACTTGAAGAGGGTATTATACCAAGTAGTTGTGGAGTTGTCTTAAGAAGTGATATGGGTGCCTCATTCGAATTTGTTGATGCGGAAACTGATTCGCAAGAAGATGTATCAAATAACCTACTTGTTGGTTGGACTTATGACAATATTATCGCAGGTAGTAACGACGTTGCTTTTTATGCACTTAATTATGAAACAGTGAACGATACTAAAAACGTAGGATTCTTTGCTCCTAAGGGATCTGATAATAATCCGAACGGCACATTCACTGCAAAAGCAGGTAAAGCATACTTAAGGTTTAATGGTCAGAATAGTAAAAAAATTACAATGAACTTTGGTGATGTTCCTACGTGGATAGATGAACCACAAGAGAAGAGAAATGATAAAACTCAATATAATCTGTCAGGCCAACGAGTTGATGAAACTTACAAGGGCTTAATTATAATGAAAGGTAAGAAAGTCATAAAAAAATAGCAGCATAAATAATGCAAGAAAATAAAAATACAAGCATTGGTAAGGCTTTAGGTTGTCTTTGGGGATTTTTCCTTATTATCATAGTAGTAATAGGTTTGTTTGTTGTTAGTTTAACAAGTGGAATAATTGGTAATATCCCAGACTTGTCTGACTTACAAAATCCAATCAATAAATCTGCATCGCGTATATATTCGGATGATGGAGTGATGATAGGAACATGGAGTTATGCACGTGAAAATAGACTCATGGTACCATATGATTCTATTCCAGAGAATATGGTACATGCACTCGTGGCAGTTGAAGATGAGCGTTTCTATGAGCATTCGGGTATTGACTATATAGCACTTGGACGAGTAGCTATGAAAACCATAATAGGTGGTAACAAAAGTTCAGGCGGAGGTTCTACAATAACGCAACAGTTGGCGAAGCAACTCTATACCGATGTTTCAAAAAACTTCTATAAACGAATGATGCAGAAGCCAATAGAGTGGTATATAGCTGTACAGTTGGAACGACTCTACACTAAAGAAGAAATCATAGCAATGTATCTCAATTATTTTGATTTCTTATATAGTGCTGTGGGTATTAAGATGGCAGCAAAGACTTATTTTGGCAAGAATACGCAAGATTTAAATCTTTCAGAGTGTGCAACACTTGTTGGTATGTGTAAAAATCCATCTTATTTCAATCCTAGACGTCATAAAGAAAGATGTACGGCGCGAAGGAATGTGGTGCTGGCTAAAATGGAAGAACAAGGTTATATAAGTGCGGAGCAGTGCTATGAAGTGCAACATACACCGATAGATATAACTAACTTTCATGCAGTAAATCATAGAGAAGGTTATGCACCATATTTCAGGGAACACTTACGTATTATCATGATGGCTGAGCGACCAAATATAAAGGATTATGAAACGTGGCAGTACCAACAGTATCACGATGATTCGCTTGCATGGGAAACAGACCCAATTTATGGGTGGTGTAATAAAAATACTAAAAAGGATGGTTCTCACTATAATATTTATACTGATGGTTTGAAGATATATACGACAGTTGATACACGTATGCAGAAAATGGCTGAAGAAGCTATGCAACAACATGTTGCAAACTACTTACAACCAGTATTATCTCGGGGAGCCAAAGGTAAAATTCATGGGCCATATTTAAATGTGTCAGAACAGAAGTTCCAAATGATAATGAGGCGTGAGATGAAAAAAACTGAACGTTGGAGGGTTATGCGAAATGAGGGCTATTCGGAGGAGGAGATTATTAAGTCTTTTGATGTTCCACAGCAGATGACTCTCTTTTCTTATAAGGGTGATGTGGAGTTGACGATGACGCCTCGCGATTCCATTCTCTATTACAAAACATTCCTACGTAGTGCTATGATGGCTATGGATCCTCATACGGGATATGTCAGAGCTTATGTGCCAGGTTTGGATTTTGACCATTTCCAATATGACAATTGCTTAGGTGGAGGTCGTCGTCAGGTAGGCTCTACTATGAAACCATTGCTTTATTCCTTAGCAATGATGAATAACTATAGTCCTTGCGACCTTATATCTACTGCACAATTTGATTTTGGCGGATGGAAACCGAAGGGGGGAGTAGGTTGTGGCATGATTACACTGGCACAAGCACTTGCGTCATCTAATAACCAAGCAAGTGCACGTTTGATAAGCAAATTGAATCCGCATCTTTTTATTTCGTTACTACATGATATGGGTATTGGCACTGTAGATATTGATCCAGGACTTTCTCTTTGTCTTGGTCCTTGCAATATAAGTGTCGGAGAGATGGTTAGTGCATATACAATTTTTTCAAATAAAGGTATTAGGGTTGCACCACTGCTTGTTACGAAGATAGAGGATTCTGAAGGTAATTTAGTGGCAACATTTACACCACGTGTGAATGAAATAATGACTCCAGAACAAGCCTACCAAATGATTAGTATGATGCGTGGAGTAGTCAATTCAGGAACGGGTAGAGCCATTCGTGCAACATATAATATATCTGCAGATATAGCAGGTAAAACTGGTACAACCAATAGTAATGCAGATGCATGGTTCATCGGATGTACGCCAAACCTTGTTGTTGGCACGTGGGTAGGAGGCGACGATCCGGATATTCACTTCACCTCCATGGCTTTTGGACAGGGAGCTAAAGCTGCATTGCCGATATATGCTATTTTCTTAAAGAAAGTGTTAGCAATGGGTAATAAGTTAGGAGTCAGTGAGTCAGATGAATTTGAAGAACCTGAAGGATTTGAACTATGTCCTGATGTGTATGAAGGACTTGCTGCAACAAGTGCTTCAAGTGCTTCAAGTGCTAGACGATATACAAAAGATGATAGACAGAATATGGGACATGAGAATGTGGAAATGTCTGAACCATATGAAATAGATGAGAGTTTTCAATAGAGAAAAGGATGAAATTTATCAGTTTTGGTAGCGGCAGTAGTGGAAATTGTTACTATCTTCAAGATGAAGATAAAGGTAATGCCATACTTATTGATGCAGGAGTGGGGATAAGAAAATTGAAAAAGTATTTTCGTGAGTACGACATAAATGCACAAACTATACAAGGCATACTTGTTACTCATGACCATGCTGATCATATAAAATCACTAGGTACATTGAGCAATGAATTAGGGATACCTGTCTATGCAACTGCCCTAGTACATCAAGGAATACAAAGATTGCATGGAGCATTTAAGAAGGTCGCTCCCACATCAATTGTGAATATAGATAAGGAAACTGAATTTTATATAACTGATTTCTGTGTGAATGCTTTTTCAGTACCACATGACGCATCAGAGAATGTGGGCTATTCAGTGCGATTGGGTGATGACGTGTTTACGTTGATGACAGATATAGGTGCGCCTACTGATATTGTGAAACAAAAGATACGTCAAACACATCATCTCGTCGTAGAATCAAACTATGATGAAGAGATGTTACGAAGAGGTCCTTATTCACAGTTTCTCAAAGACAGAATCCGTAGTGGAACTGGTCACATCAGTAACCATCAGACAGCACAGCTGTTGTTAGAGACACTACACCCAGATATAAAACATGTATGGTTGTGTCATTTGTCAGAAGAAAACAATCATCCAGAGTTAGCACGTAAGACAATAGAACTTGAATTACGTTCGTGTGGTATCATAGCAGGTGTTGATTTCCAATTTGATGTACTTAAACGACAAATTCCATCAGGACCATATTATTGGTGATATAAAAATAAATTATAAAAATGGCAGGTTATTTAGTAGAAGATCAAAGAAAAGTGACGACACACCGTCTTTATCAGATGAAACAGGATGGTAAGCGCATAGCGATGCTTACTTCTTATGACTATACTACCGCACAGATTGTTGATGGAGCTGGGATGGATATAATCCTAGTAGGCGATTCTGCATCTAATGTGATGGCAGGAAACGCGACAACACTTCCTATCACGCTTGATCAGATGATATATCATGCAAAGAGTGTAGTTAGAGGTGTTACGCGAGCATTGGTTGTTTGTGATATGCCTTTTGGAACTTATCAAGTAAATTCTACAGAAGGTGTCACTAATGCCATACGCATCATGAAAGAAACTCATGCTGACGCTTTGAAATTGGAAGGAGGAGTTGAAATCATTGATACAATAAAGAAGATACTTGATGCAGGTATTCCAGTTATGGGACATCTAGGACTTACGCCACAAAGTATCAATAAGTTTGGAACATATAGTGTACGTGCAAAAGAAGAGGAAGAAGCGCAGAAATTACTGTCTGATGCTCATGCTTTGGAGGAAATCGGTTGTTTCTCACTTGTATTGGAAAAGATACCTGCAAACCTTGCAGCTCGTGTGACTAAAGAACTAAGGATTCCTGTTATAGGTATTGGTGCAGGTGGGGGTTGTGATGGTCAAGTACTTGTTGTTGACGATATGTTAGGAATGACACAAGGGTTTTCACCTAAATTCCTTCGTCGTTATGCCAATCTGCATGACGTGATGACTGATGCAATTGGTAATTATATATCTGATGTTAAATCAGGAGACTTCCCTAATAAAAATGAACAGTATTGAGTATTAAACAATTTTTTTTTGTAAGGTTATTTTTTTTTATTATTTTTGTATTGTTAAAATTATTAATAAAAATAGATATTATGGCTTACGTAATTACAGATGAATGTGTGATGTGTGGAACTTGTGAAGGCGAATGTCCTTCTGGCGCTATTTCTGAAGGTGACAGCAAGTACGTTATTGACCCAGAAGCATGTGTTGATTGTGGTACATGTGCAGATGCTTGCCCTTCAGGTGCTATCGTTCCTGGAGAATAAATCTAGTTAATAGATTTTCTTGTAAATATTAATTGGTGGCATCGGTGGACCAGATAATGTCACTCAGTACTGGAAATTTGTCTCGGTATCTGATGAGTTGTGGCATGTCTATTTCGCCGATGGCTTCATTTTCTATATAATCATCACATTGTGCTATAGGGTGACCATAAGGATGGATAAGTACAGACCCCCCGAAGTATTTGCCCCAATCGTCACTACCAACACGATTAACTGCAGCTACATAGCATTGATTTTCAATTGCACGTGAACGAGTGAATACCTCCCATGCTAAACGACGTGATTCGGGCCACTCGGCAACATATATGATGAGATCATATAGAGCCTTGCCTCCTTGATCTATTTGGTTGCGACACCACATAGGGAAACGCAAGTCATAACATATCTCCAATAATATACGTACACCACGAAATTCTGTGATTACTCGTTGAGTACCTGCAGTGAAATGAACTCCTTCGCCTCCGTATTTGAAAAGGTGACTCTTGTCATATGTAGTCACGTTCCTATCAGGAGTAACGAAAAAAAATCTATTATAGTATCGTCCATTTTCTTCAATAGCAATGCTTCCAGCAAGTGCTGCGTTAATTTCAGAAGCTTTATCTTGCATCCAATGTAGTGAGGGTGAATCTACAGGTTCAGCAATATTTTGTGGATTGATAATAAAACCAGTAGTGAACATCTCAGGCATTATGTATATGTCTGCTCCAGGATTTTTGTTGATAGCTTCGTTAACTCGATGGATATTAGTCGTTGGGTCTGCCCAAGTGATATCGTGTTGTATCAGTGCAATTTTCATATATCAATATCTTTTAAGTCTTCGTTATGAAAGAGATGCATCCACACACTGTCAATCGTGTGTAATATCCAAGAACGTGATGAACAGAGGTGATATTTCCAATGGTTTTTCCAGTACCATGAATAATTCGCGAACCCAGATAGTGTGCGTTGTTCACTATGTAGGATATCTTTGAGTACAAGGTGCTCCATATCACGATTACGTTTGAATGGCGGGAAGAAGGTAGGGTTTGCATTTAGTTTGCGTATTATGATTCCATTAATGACATCTGCGAATGGTTTTAGATGGGACTTTTCCCATATCTTGACTACTTGCATCCAATCAACATTTTTATGTTCAGCATGCACAAACATCATCCAATCACATAGATGACGTAGGTTTATACCATTTGTGCAGAAGTGTGTAGCCATATGCCACATAAGAAATACAGCGTTGAAAGTGGCATTAGGATAGAGGATGCCTAATTCATCTTGAAACTGATTTTTGTTTATGAGATTCTTTAGTTCCGTCTCTAAGTAGACAGAGTCTTTGGTCCCAAAGTATGTGTTGCTGAGTTCGTAGTGATTTTCAATATAAAGGTTGTTAAAAAGGAAATGAGAGTGATGCCCTATTTTTGATTTTGTCACTTTTATATTTAATTCATCATGTATGAGTCTGTCAGCACGGATGGCGGTATCATTTGTTTCATCATTCAGCAAATAGATATCAATATCTCCACATGGACGATGGGAAGGAATAGGATAGTAACGACTAAGTCCAAGTCCTTTGAGTACTACCATACGTATGCCGTGAGATTCATAAAATTGTATTAACTGAGTTACAGTCTGGATATATGTATTGTATTCTTGAGTTGCGTTTAGATTAAGGTTGAACCAATCGCGTTTCAATAGGCCGAGATCTTTTTCTGAAGATGTGGAGAATATTTGTTTAGGTTCAATATTTGGTTGAAGCATTTCCCAACCATCAACAGCTATGGAATTAACTCCCTGTTCAGTAGATGTATAAATGAGCTTGTTGAGATTGATTTGTGTGTCTAATGATAGGTCGTTGTCTGTTTTTAAGGCGACACGAAGTAATTTCATTAGTATATCTGTTGTTCGCAACATAAAATGATGTATATATAGTTTTTATAGTTTAGTAGAGACAAAGATACGTTTTTTTTTAACTTTTTTTATTTTTTTATTATTTTTTTTGGTAAGGTGAAAAAAAAAATGTAACTTTGCAAACCAATTAATAAGTAATTGGCTGGGTAAATAAGATCGCGGGGTAGTAGCAGTGGTAGCT
>R22__coassemble_1370_pt1 | contig 12453 bp, 7 predicted proteins | sample R22__metabat2_low_PE_052 | metagenome-assembled genome bin R22 | reverse complement strand
ACAAAATGGAAACAAACGAGATCGTTTCACCAACAGCACTTATAAGAATGAATACAACACCTTCGTCGGCAAGGGATTGACAAAAGATAAGTTATTGCTTTCTTATGCCACTACCACCTCGGCTGGTTTCAAAGATAATGTCTGGGCAAAAGCACCACAAGGATATCGCTACATATATAACGACTCCTTCACGGATGACACAGACTCTTTTGAAGACAGTGACGGCAATCAGTTCTCTTTCACTGGCGTGAATCAAACACAGAAGCGTGCGTCGTTCGTCAATGATAATGACGTGTGTGGAATCTTCTATTGGGATATCGGAAATGACCTCGCGGCATCAAACAAAGCGTCGCTTGCACGTAATGCTGCTTATTATGTGAATGCCAATGTGGAGACTCTCGTTGAGAGTGTGGATAAGGCTGCCTGTGCACCTGCAGATGACGAGTTGTGCCCGTACTCAACGGATGACCCAGAAGACCAGGGTGGTGCTGAGGAGGAAGCAAAAACCATCACAATGCTTTCTCAACTTGAGGATGGTGTGGCTTATAACATAATCAACGCTAACGGCATGGGTATCATTTACGCTGATAGGGACAACGAGAATGTGTGGCTTGGTGAAAGTAGTAATAGTAATTACTCTGGCACAGTAGATCATTATAGTTCAAGAGCATTATGGTTGGTGATAAACCATGAATCAAAGTATTATCTTTACAACTGTCATAACGAACAGTTCGTCACGATACCTGCCTATAAGAATGCTTCCTTTGCTTGTGCGCTGACTGACTCGGTGGCTTCTGTGACGGTGACAGCAAAGAACGGGAATTTCTTCTTCATAGAACATACGGACTACAACATAAATTATATGTGTGCTTCACCACATTTTTCAGGTAAACCTGTCTGTCAGTGGACTACAGACGACTCTGGCGCACAGTGGAAACTCACTACCGCACCTTTGTTTAGCGCTAAAGAAATCTATCAGCGTGCACTTTATAAGATAGACCCAGCGACGGGGATTGAAGAGAGAGAAGTGGGAGAAGTGAGAGAAGAGAGAGAAGTGAGAGAAGCGTTTAATCTTGCTGGACAGAGAGTGGGTGAAGACTATAAAGGTATAGTAGTGTTGGGAGGAAAAAAGATGTTTGAGAGGTGAGGAGTGAGAGGAGGGGAGCCTCCCCCAAACCCCCTCCCATAGAGGGGGCTTTAGACAAGATAGGGAAGTGAGAGAAGTGAGAGGAGTTTGAGAGGTTTGAGGGGTTTGAGAGAAGAAAAAAATGCCGAAAATTGCCTAATTGGAACAGGGAGAGACATACTAGCTGGCTTCGTATTTACGCCATACGAATAGAGCCAAATGTCTATGTAATTACAGGTGGTGCAATCAAGTTAACTGCTACCATGCAAGACAGAGAACATACCCAGATAGAACTTGACAAACTTAACGCATGCCGAGACTATCTCAAGGAAAACGGAGTATTTGATCAAGATAGTTTTATAGATTTCAGAAAGGAGGAATCGTTATGAACCCTAAAACATTAGATTTTCTTAAGGATCACCAAAGCTCGGAACCTTCTACTTTCACTGCTGATGCGAAATGGAGACAGGAGAATTCAGCTTGGCTGAAATGGTCTCAAAGCATCGCTTTGTCTATTGTTGACTATATGCAGGAGAATGGACTGTCCAGGTCTGATGTTGCAGATAAACTTGGATGTTCTCCGCAATATGTCAGTCGCATTCTTTCTGGCGTGACAAACTTCTCCTTCAAGAGCATTGCCCAGATAGAAGACAGGCTTGGCATTAACTGCATGCAATCTGCTTTTGCATAGGAAGTCACCTGCAAACATTCCCCCATAATTGAGTAAGAATTCAAGCATGCGTTTCGCTGAATTCTTACTCTGTTTTAGGAATGATTGTGGCATTCAACTCCACATCCAGTTTAGCAAAGCACAATGGGAGAGGAGTGAGAGAAGAGAGAGGAGTGAGGCGTCTAAAGCCCCCTCTATGGGAGGTTGGGGGAGGCTAAAGTTAATTAGTGTGACATCGTGACATTTTTTTGTATATGTGAAAAAAAAATCGTAACTTCGCTTGATTTTAGTAAAATAAAAAATATACATAAGGATGAGCGAAGCAAAAAACACGCGAATTGGAACACGTTGTGTCCAATCAGGATATGAACCTGGTAAGGGGGACCCACGACAGATTCCTATCATACAGAGTACAACGTTTAAGTATGAGACCAGTCAACAGATGGGACGTCTTTTTGACTTGGAGGACGAGGGGTATTTCTATACTCGTCTGCAGAACCCTACGAACGATATGGTTGCAAAGAAACTCGCCGAGATGGAGGGTGGGGTAGCCGGTGTGCTTACCTCCTCGGGACAGGCTGCTAACTTCTTTGCTACATTCAATATATGTGAGGCGGGGGACCATTTCATCAGTATTGCCAGCATCTATGGTGGTACGTTTAACTTGTTTGCTGTGACCATGAAACAAATGGGTATTGACGTCACATTCATTGACCAGGATGCAAGCGACGAAGAAATTGAGGCTGCCTTCCGTCCTAATACTAAACTGTTGTTTGGCGAGACTGTCACCAACCCTGGCGTGAGAGTGTTGGACATAGAACGATTGGCACGTATTGCTCATTCTCATGGAGTGCCGTTGATAGTAGATAACACCTTCCCAACAGCAGTGAACTGTCGCCCATTTGAATGGGGAGCAGATATAGTCACTTACTCCACAACGAAATATACAGACGGACACGGCGTGGCTGTAGGTGGTGCTGTCATTGACAGTGGTCAGTTTGATTGGATTAAGGAACGTGAGAAATATCCTGGACTATGCGAACCACAGGCTTCGTATCATGGACTGGTCTATGCTGAGACATTTGGTAAGGGTGCGTACATCACGAAGATAGTGACTCACTTGATGCGTGATATCGGTTGTATTCAGAGTCCACAAAATGCGTTTTATCTTAACTTAGGACTGCAGACGTTGCACGTTCGGATGCCTCATATCTGTCGGAGCGCACAGAGGGTGGCAGAGTATCTCGCACAACACCCAAAGGTGAAGTGGATTACTTATCCTGGACTGACAACAGATAAATACTATGCTCTCGCACAAAAATATATGCCTCAGGGTACTTGTGGAGTTATGGCGTTCGCAGTGAATGGCACGCGTGAGGACGCAAATCGTTTTATGGACAGTCTGAAACTCGTCACCATAGAGACTCACGTAGCAGATTGTTACACTTGCATCCTGCACCCTGCTTCACACACACATCGTCAGTTGTCTGATGAGCAACTGAGAGAGGCTGGCGTGGAACCAGACTTGATGAGACTGAGTATTGGTCTGGAAGATACGGATGATATAATTGAAGATTTAGAGGCAGCATTGAGCTTGTTGTAGAGATTAGAAAAAGAAAATGGTAGTAATTAGAATAGATAACAGATGTGAAGATATAGAACAAGTGAAACGACTTGCTCTTGATGGATTGAATGAGTCTGAGTGTGTGGTGGTGACAGGTGATGACTTGAGCGCTGCTAAGTTGGCTGCAGAACGTAATGCTCAGTGTCTTCATATATGGACTGCAGGAGATATGTTTATGACTGCAGACTCACGTGTCATACAGACCTCGTACGTCATCAGTCATCTGACTTTTAACGAGGCTTTTGAACTCTCTAACTTCGGTGCAAACGTAATCAAACCATCAAATATGTACCCGGTGTATGTGAAGAACATACCCGTGATGATACATAATGCACGAAACCCACAAGAGACGACGCTCATTCAACAACAATGTGCTGATGGGGGCGTGGTGAGAGGTGTGCAGTCTATCAACGAAACGAGTCTGATTACCGTGGCTGGACTCACGATGGTGGGTGTGATTGGTGTGAACAAACGTATCTTCACCGTACTGGCAGATAATAGCATAAGCGTGTTCTTCGTGGGACAGGGGTCTTCAGAGAATAACACATCTATCGGTGTGAGGAACGAAGACGCAGAGAAGGCTCGTGATGTGTTGACCAAGGAATTTGAGGAGGAGATACGTGAGGGAACAATGTATCCTGTGCAACTGACAACAGGACTCTCTACCATCGCCGTGGTGGGAGAGAAGATGCGTACGTCAATCGGTACTGCAGGGAAGCTCTTCGGCGCACTGGGACGAAGCGGAATAAACGTCATCGCCGTGGCACAAGGGTCTGGACAGACAAATATATCATTGGTAATAAAGAGAGAGAATCTGCGCAAGGCTCTGAACGTGATTCACGATAGTTTCTTCCTCTCACAGTATCAGGAGAGAAACCTCTTCATCTGTGGCGTGGGAACGGTGGGGCGTAGTCTGATAAATCAGATTCTCTCACAAAAAGAAAAACTGAAACAAGAACGTCATCTGCAGTTGAACATAGTGGGTGTGGCAAGTAGTAAGAAATCTGTCTTTTGCAGAGAGGGTATAGATGACCCACTCGCAGCACTCGCTGAGGCAACGGAAGACTCTTCTACAGAGAAGCTGCGCGACACCATCATCGGAATGAATATCTTTAATGCTGTGTTCGTGGATTGTACGGCAAGTGACGAGGTGGCATCTATATATAAAGACCTGCTGTCAAACAGCATATCTGTCGTTGCAGCAAATAAGGTAGCAGCATCGTCTGCTTACGATAACTATGCTGAGCTGAAGGCAATAGCACTCGACCGCGGGGTGAGGTATCTCTTCGAAACCAACGTGGGTGCAGGACTGCCTATCATCAGTACTATAGGTGACTTGATAAATAGTGGCGATAAGATATTGAAGATTGAGGCGGTGTTGAGTGGTACGTTGAATTACATCTTCAATACTCTCTCATCAACCATCCCGTTCTCGCAGACTATACGAATGGCGAAGGAAGAAGGTTACTCCGAACCTGACCCACGTATCGATATGAGCGGTAAAGACGTGATGCGTAAGTTGGTCATCCTGTCTCGTGAGTCGGGGTACAAACTAAACCTCGATGACGTGAAGAGCGAGTTGTTCGTACCTGAAGACTTGTTCAAGGGGTCGCTTGAGGACTTCTGGAAGGCAGTGCCTGAGTTAGATGCAGATTTTGAGGAACGTAGGAAACGTCTGGAGAAAGAACATAAGCGTTGGCGCTTCGTGGCAAAACTGGAAGACGGAAAAGGAAGCGTGGCACTGCAAGAGGTGGATGAACACCATCCGTTCTATGACCTGGAAGGGAGTAATAACATCATCATGCTTACGACCGAGCGTTACCACCAACACCCAATGCTGATTAAGGGTTATGGCGCAGGAGCAGACGTAACTGCCGCAGGTGTCTTTGCAGATATTTTAAGAAGTTAATAAAGAGATATTATTGATATGAAAGTAAGTAGTTTGATTAGCTGGCAGAGGGGAAGGCTCATCGCTTCCTTGTTGTTTCTGACACAGTTGTTCACTGCCTCTATGGTTCATGCACAGCAGGACTCTATTAGGATAAGTGGAGATAATTGTCTGAGTCAGCGTGATAATGTTATCACACTCGAAGTGGTGTCACACGATAACATCATATACACCGCGTGCCAGATGGATGTAGTCGTCCCTGAGGCATTGAACTTACAGGACGTGACGTTCGTGGATGGTGGACTTGCTACGTCATCACATATTGTTGATTATACGACGTTAGCAGATACCAAGACTGTGCGCGTGATTGCCTACAGCAAAACTAACGCTAACTTCTCAGCAAAGGAAGGACCACTATTCAAACTCCTGATTCATCCAAATGTGAAGGGTGATTTTCAAATAGAAGTGAAAGACATACATTTTACTTGGAGTGACGGAAAAACAACACTCGACCGTGTGTTCGAGAATGTCACTTCTACAATCTCTGTCTCAGATGTTACGGGGATAGAAGTGAGAGAAGTGAGAGGAGAGAGAGAAGTGAGAGGAGCGGTTAATCTTGCTGGACAGCGTGTTGGTAAAGACTATAAAGGTATTATCGTTGTAAATGGAAGAAAGGAGATAAGACGATGAAACTACACAGAACATATAAAACACTCCTTTTGCTTGTCATGATTAGTTGTGTGCAACTGTCTGACCTCTATGCAATAAAAGAAGGCGAATACTCTATCCAGTGTGAGTACTGGAACAACGGATATATTGCGTTGGGTGTTAATCACGATTACAATTATGATGTGTGTTATGTGACGAGCGCACTCGACCCAGAAGATGAGGGTATCTGGGAGATTAAAGCAAAGAGTGGGGCTTACACCATCTGTAATAAATCTACAGGTCAATATATGAGTTTCTGCAATGTGTATAACGACAACTGTAAGTATCTTGAGTTGGTTGATAAATACACGGATTCTTCACAACTCTGGACCTTTGAGTCTGACGGATACGGCGGATACTCTATCTGTAACGTCTACAACAACAGTTATTACTTGAACGTAAGAGTAAATAATACTTATCTGGTGGGGTGCTTCGCAGGTTCGTTCCGTTCTTCAAACGAGATGTTCACACTGATAGAACAAGGCGAAGGAGGAGGTAGTTCGTTTCCTTTTGAACTCACCACCATCTCGAACAATCAATTTGTGAATCCTGCCTGGTACCAAATTCGTATTCGTAATAATAAGTTCTGGTCTGCCAATGACAATAACATAGCATTGAATGAAGTGTCAGAAGAGACGGCAGTGACAGATGATTACCTGTGGGCTTTCGTGCAGAACGGAACAGACGGTTTCATGATTTACAATAAGAAATATGGTGCAACACAATGCATGGGTTCCACCTCAGTAAGCGACGGAGTCATCTTACGCATGGATGCGACAGGTTCTTTTGCTGATCAATATAAGGTCTTCCATTTGTCTGATAATTATAACGGTGGATATAATATCTACTCTTCATCTGCTTATTGTGCAGTAAACGATTATGACCAGGGAAACGTACTCCGTTTCTGGAATAGTTACTACGCTATGTATGACGCAGGGTCTAATAACGAATTTATCAGTTTTGACCCAGGCAGCATAGTGCCAGTCACTTCACTGACAATAACAAGCGAAGGTCCTCTCTCTCTGGAGATAGGTGAGAAACAAACAATCTCTTACACCATCCTCCCTGAAGATGCAACAGACAAACGCGTGACGTGGACTTCCTCAAACGAGAGCGTGGCAACGGTGCAGGCTGGTACTGTCACCGCAGTGAAAGCTGGTTCTGCAACCATCACCGCCGTGGCAGAAGGTGGAGAAGATATATCTGCAACAATAGATGTGGAGGTGATACCAGAGATTACTCCAGAATCAATGAGTGACCCTATGTTGTTCATACATTTTATTGATGGAAGGATTTATGCTTTCCCAAAGAAATATATCTCTACATATCAACTCAATGAAAACACTCTCTCAGTAGAGTGTACCTGGGGAAATACCTACACCTACGAGGATGTACAATACGCCAACGAAGACCCAATAGACTTACCTTATTTCACTTCGTTTAAGTTTAATAATAAATTCAACGACCAACTCTTCACTGACGTAGATGCAGAGATAGACCCAGAAGGTGAACCGCTGAATGCATTATCACTGAACGTGGCACAGATAGGGAAACGACTCACTCCGTCGTTTAAATTGAGTGACGAAGACGGAGAGGTGTACGTGGGTAAGGTGCGTCAGTATAGTAAGAAATCACGACAGAGATTCTCTAAACCTGTCACCTATATAGTGTCAATGAATAAGATGAGGATGTTATGCAAATATACTTCTTCGGGAGAAACAAAACTCGCAGAATATCCTTATGGACGTGAAGTAACCGTCACCGTCACATTCCCTGTGTTGTCGGCAAAACAAGTGCCTACCGTATATATAGAGACTTACGACCAACAAGAAATCACTTCGCGTGACTATTATCTGGACGCTACAATAACAATAAACGGACAAAGTGTGTTCCCAAGCATGGAAGCCACACCTATACAAATAAAAGGACGTGGTAACACTTCGTGGAGTTACAGTAAGAAACCTTATCGCATGAAATTCTCTGAAAAGGTAAAACCTTTCGGGATGACAGCAGGAAAGAGTTGGGTGCTGCTGGCTAACGCACAGAGTAACTCAATGATGACAAATGCCGTGGGACATAAGGCTGCAGCCTTGTTGGGAGCAGCAGCAGCTAATCACATCATCCCTGTGGATTTATATATAAATGGTACATATAAAGGTTCGTATAACTTCACGGAGAAAACAGGATTCAGTAATAACAGCATTGATATAGAAGATGAATCTACAGCTGCACTCCTTGAGTTGGACTCTTACTACGATGAGGACTATAAGTTCCGTTCATCATTCTATTATCTGCCTATTAACATAAAAGAACCAGACTTCTCTGAGGTAGGCACTGACTGGCCTGTCACACAGTCACAGTTACAACAAGACTATAACACCTTTGAGCAAGCAGTGTCTTATAATAATGACTACACAAGGTATGTGGATGTAGATTATCTGTGTCGCTATCTGGCAACGAATGAGGTGATCTTAAATCGTGAGTTGATGCACCCAAAGAGTGTGTTCCTTTATTCTGAAGACGTGACAAACCAACCCGCAACAGATGAAGATGATGTCACACCTTGGATATTCGGACCAGCATGGGACCTTGATTGGGCTTATGGCTACGAAGGTTCTAATAGATACTGTCAAGATAACTCCACAATGGATTATTTCAGTAATTTAGGTTCTTCACAACAATACTGGCGTGCATTGAGATACAATGATGAAAAGGTGAAGAAACAATATTACTACGTATGGAAAGACTTTATGGAGAATGGTGGTCTTACGGAATTACTGGAATATGTTGATGAATACTACCTCTACGCTCAACCATCATTTAAAAAGGATTATGCCGTATGGTCATCAGGTGCACAGGACTATGTGAATAATGCTATGCAGATGAAATCATGGCTTAAGGAACGTTGTAATTATGTGTATGAAAATCAAATTACCGCCTATCCTGATCCAGATCCTGACCCAGAACCAGAGTTGCTCTATGGTGATGCAAATGATGATGGTATAATCACGGTAGGTGATATAACTGCTTTGTTGTCTTACCTGAAAGGCACTACTCCAGAAGAGTTTAATCAGACGTTGGCTGATGCAAATCAAGATAGCCTCATCTCAGTGAGTGACGTGGTACAGGTGAGAAACCTGATAGGAGACAATACAAATGCTACTTACGTCGTCAGTCTGAGACACCACCGTTTCAAGATTGCAGAAGCAGATGCTGTATTGCGTGCAGAGAACTTTATCGCATCAGAGACAGACGAAAGCATAATGCCAGTAGAGTTAAACATAGAGGACGGAAAATTCTCTTCTATACAATTCGACGTGACAGTGCCTGAAGGTATGGTGCTTCGTGATGTTGTGGGAGAAGGTATGCGTACGGATATCTTTGAGACAGAAAACAAAAACAACTACCGTGTCATCCTTTACCGTAATGATGCTACAGCATTGGTAGTGGGACAGAATACTATTCGTTTAGTTCTTGATAATAACGAACGAGTTGCAGATAATAATTGTCGAGTAAACATCAGCAATGCTCTTCTTGCAACAACTGAAGGCGAAGACTTCCGTCTGAATGCCTGCTCTGCTACATTCGGTTATGATGTGACAGGTATCAATAATAACAGTGTAGAAACAAATGACAAGAAAAACGTTACGTATGATGTAGCAGGACGTAAGGTCGGTGAGGATTATCATGGTGTCGTTATCGTCAGTGGAAAGAAAATTTTAAAATAATAAATAACAGATAAGATGAACGTAAGTTATAAATGGTTAAAAGAATATGTTGATTTCACTCTCTCACCTCAACAGGTGGCAGACGCACTCACAAGCATTGGACTTGAGGTGGCTGGGGTTGAAGAAGTACAAGCCATTCGTGGTGGGTTGAAAGGACTGCAAGTAGGTGAAGTGTTGGAGTGCGAACCTCATCCAGACAGTGACCACATGCACGTGTGCAAGGTGGCGTTGGGAGAAGAACTGGGCGTGGAACAAATCGTTTGTGGAGCCCCTAACGTAGCAAAAGGACAAAAGGTCATCGTCGCTACATTAGGTACAACACTATATGATGGAGACAAAGAATTCAAGATAAAGAAATCAAAACTGCGTGGTGTGGAGAGTAATGGTATGATATGTGCCGAAGACGAGATAGGTGTTGGCACATCTCATGATGGCATCATGGTGCTTCCAGCCGACACACCTGTAGGTATGCCCGCAGCAGAGTATTTCAATCTTGAAAGCGATTACTTGATAGAAGTCGATATAACCCCTAACCACAGTGATGCTTGTAGCCATTGGGGTGTGGCACGAGACCTTTATGCTTATCTTCGTCAAAACGGTTATGAGACATCATTACATCGTCCAACGGTAGATGACTTTAAGGTAGATAATCATGACTTAGACGTGGACGTGGTAGTGGAACAACCAGAAGCATGCCCACGTTATGTGGCTGTCACGGTGAAAGACTGTAAGGTGAAAGAATCACCAAAATGGTTGCAAGACAAACTCACAACCATCGGACTCCGTCCAATCAATAACATAGTGGACATCACAAATTATGTGATGATGGCATTTGGTCAACCATTACACTGCTTTGATGTGGATATGATAACGGGAAAGAAGGTCGTGGTTCGTACTATGCCCGACGGCACACCATTCACCACACTTGATGGAGTAGAACATAAACTCTCTGATAAAGACCTCGCCATCTGTAATGCAGAAGAGGCAATGTGTATTGCTGGAGTCTTTGGAGGAAAGGGTAGTGGTACGTACGAGACAACGACAGACGTGCTGTTTGAGTCAGCTTATTTTAATCCTACATGGATACGTAAGAGTGCTCGCAGACACGGATTGCAGACCGATGCCAGTTTCCGTTTTGAACGCGGGATAGACCCCGAAGGACAAATCTATGCAGTCAAGATGGCTGCCATCATGGCAAAGGAACTCGCTGACGCAACCATATCTATGGAAATACGTGATGTCAGAAATGACCAGTTACTCCCAAGAGATGCACACGTTGATTTAGAATATAAGTATCTGTGTGATTTGGCAGGAAAGGACATCCCTGCTGACACTATAAATAATATATGTGCAGACCTCGGTATGCAGGTAACACCTCTCACAGATGGCCGTGACGGAGTGTCACTCGTCGTACCAGCTTATCGAGTGGACGTCACACGACCTTGTGATGTCGTTGAAGAGGTGCTACGTATCTATGGTTATAACAACATAGAGATACCAGATACACTACGTTCAAGCCTTACGACAAAAGGCGACCTCGACAAGAATAACAAATTACAAAACATAATAGCAGAACAACTCGTAGGAGCAGGATTTAATGAAATCTTAAACAACTCCCTCACCAAAGTGTCTTACTATGATGGTACACAATCACCAGTTGATGTGAACAACTGCGTGAAACTAATCAACCCACTCAGTCAAGACCTCAGCGTGATGCGTCAAACACTTCTCTTCGGTGGTCTTGAGACCATCTCTTATAATACCAACCGACGTATGTCTGACCTACGACTCTTTGAGTACGGTAATTGCTATTATTACGATAAATCACAACAGGCAGAGATAACAGACAGTAAGTCATCTGCAGAGAATTCTAAAGACGTACTCCGTCCGTACAGCGAGGATTACCATCTCGCACTCTGGGTGGTAGGCAAACGTGTCAGTGGAAACTGGGCACACGCCGATGAAGACAGTTCTGTATATGAACTGAAAGCATACCTTAATAACATACTTGTGCGACTGGGCATAAGCACCAACGCACTCATGTTAGAAGAAGTGACAGATGAGATATTCTCAAAGAGCATCACCATCACACAACGTGGAGGTAAGCTGCTCGCACAATACGGTATAGTAAGTAAAAAACAAACATCAAAGTTCAACATAGACCAACCAGTGTACTATGCTGATATCAACTGGAGCAGACTCATCCGACTTGCACTGAAACGCAGTGTGACCTATACGGAACTCTCCAAATACCCTGCTGTCAGTCGTGACCTCGCATTGCTCCTGGATAAATCCGTCACATTTGCACAAGTGAAAGAGATTGCTTGCCAGACAGAAAAGAAACTACTTAAAAACGTCACTCTATTCGACGTCTATGAAGGGAAAAACCTACCTGAAGGCAAGAAGAGTTATGCTGTCAATTTCATCATTCAAGACGAGACACGCACACTCAATGATAAGGCAATTGATGCAATCATGAACAAGATAATAACAAACTTAAAAACAAAACTCTCTGCAGAGTTAAGATAAAAAAAAAACATAAATACATAAAAACAATGGGAAGAGCATTTGAATTTAGAAAAGCCCGTAAGCTGAAGCGTTGGGGCAACATGGCAAAAACATTCACACGTCTTGGTAAACAAATCGCAATAGCAGTAGCATCAGGCGGTCCTGACCCTGAGAACAACGCACACTTACGTGCTATCATAG
>R22__coassemble_1264_pt1 | contig 13150 bp, 9 predicted proteins | sample R22__metabat2_low_PE_052 | metagenome-assembled genome bin R22 | reverse complement strand
GGTGATATGGATCGCTTATTGGATGAAGAAAAATTTGATGATTCATTCTCTGGCGTCTTGGAACGAACGGTGCTACTTACGTTGTACTTAACTGGTATGAGACGAGCGGAGTTGGTGGGCTTGGAAGACAAGGATATCGATTTTACTTCATCGCAACTTAAGGTCACTGGAAAGCGAAATAAACAAAGACTGGTTCCATTCGGCAACGAATTGGAAGCGTCGTTGAGAGAGTATATTGAATTGAGGGATGAAACTTTCCCAGAACGAACTACTAAGAAGTTGTTTGTTTCAAAAAAAGGTGTGGCAATAACTGCTGAAAAGGTATATCAGATAGTTCATAACAATCTCTCGAGAGTGACTACATTACAAAAGCGTTCACCGCACGTATTGCGTCATAGTTTTGCCACAACAATGCTCAATCATGATGCGGATCTGATGTCTATTCAGAAACTATTAGGACATGCAAATTTACAAACGACGGAGGTTTATACTCATTTGTCATTTGAAGAATTAAAGAAAGCATACAAAGATGCACATCCCAGAAGTTAGCGAACTTCACAAAGAGTAAGGGAGTGTTATTATTTACCATATAAAACTGAAGACTATGAACATTAAGGTAACAGCTGTAAAATTTGACGCAACGGAAAAGTTGCACGAATTTATTGAGAAGAAAGTGGCAAAGCTTGAAAAGCTTGATGCTGATATCTCAGAAGTTGAAGTTAGGTTGAAGGTGGATAAACCTCAAACCAATGGTAATAAACAAGCAAGTATCACGGTGGAATTACCTAAGGAGAAACTCTTCGTCGAGAAAGTGGAAGATACTTTTGAAGAAGCAGTAACTTCAGCCTTGTTGGCTATGGAGAAACAAGTGACTCGCTATAAGGAAAAATTGAGAGGAAAGTAAAAAAAGCAGAAAAAGTTTTTGCTGATTCATTTTTTTTTACTAACTTTGCGAACGATTTCGCGTATGAAGGTGTTCATATGCGGCTTTTAGGCACGCCTCTTTAGCTCAGTTGGCCAGAGCACGTGATTTGTAATCTCGGGGTCGTTGGTTCGAATCCGACAAGAGGCTCGCTAAACGTTGGACTCGCTGTTATAGCTCAGTGGTAGAGCACTTCCTTGGTAAGGAAGAGGTCACGAGTTCAAATCTCGTTAACAGCTCACGATAACAAAAACAATATAACTTTAGTTTAACTCTTATATAAGAACATTTAAAGCTATGGCAAAAGAAAAATTCGAACGTACCAAACCGCACGTTAACATTGGTACAATTGGTCACGTTGACCACGGTAAGACAACTCTTACAGCTGCAATTACTCAAGTACTTGCAAAGAAAGGTCTGTCAGAAGTTAAATCTTTTGATCAGATTGACAATGCTCCAGAAGAGAAGGAGCGTGGTATCACAATCAATACTGCACACGTAGAATACGAAACAGCAAATCGTCACTACGCACACGTTGACTGTCCAGGACACGCTGACTATGTAAAGAACATGGTTACTGGTGCTGCTCAGATGGATGGTGCAATCATCGTAGTAGCTGCAACTGATGGTCCTATGCCTCAGACTCGTGAGCACATCTTGCTCGCACGTCAGGTAAACGTTCCTCGTCTTGTTGTGTTTATGAACAAATGCGATATGGTTGACGATGCAGAAATGCTTGACCTCGTAGAAATGGAAATGAGAGATCTTCTTTCTCAGTATGAATTTGAAGAGGATACTCCGTTTATCCGTGGTTCTGCACTTGGTGCTCTCAACGGTGTTCCAGAATGGGAAGAGAAGGTTATGGAACTCATGGAAGCATGTGATACATGGATCCAAGAGCCAGAACGCGCAGTTGATAAACCATTCCTTATGCCAGTTGAAGACGTGTTCTCAATCACTGGACGTGGTACAGTTGCAACAGGCCGTATTGAAACAGGTGTTATTCACGTTGGTGACCCAGTTCAACTCCTTGGTCTTGGTGAAGATGCTTCATCAGTAGTAACAGGTGTTGAAATGTTCCGTAAACTTCTTGATGAAGGTCAGGCTGGTGATAACGTAGGTCTTCTCCTTCGTGGTATTGACAAGAAGGATGTTAAGCGTGGTATGGTTATCGTTAAACCAGGAACAATTGAACCTCACAAAGGTTTCAAGGCTTCTATCTATGTTTTGAAGAAAGAAGAAGGTGGACGTCATACTCCATTCAAGAATCATTATCGTCCTCAGTTCTATCTTCGTACTATGGACTGTACAGGTGAAATCACTCTTCCAGAAGGAGTAGAAATGGTTATGCCTGGTGATAACGTAGAAATCAAGGTTGAACTCATCTACCCAGTAGCACTCAACGTAGGTCTTCGTTTCGCTATTCGCGAAGGTGGTCGTACAGTAGGTTCTGGTCAGGTAACAGAAGTGTTTGACTAATTGAATAAACTCTTGCTGGTTCATATTGTATTGTATGGGCCAGCAATTATACGGGAATAGCTTAGTTGGTAGAGTGTCGGTCTCCAAAACCGAAGGTCGGGGGTTCGAGCCCCTCTTCCCGTGCGAAAAGATATAAATACACATACGTATTATGAGTATTGTAACAAATATAATAGATTATTGTAAAGAATCTTTCAATGAACTTGTTCACAAAACGACTTGGCCTACGCGCAAAGAGTTGATGAACACTGCAGTGACAGTATTAGTAGCTTCCATCGTCATTGCATTAGTTGTCTTTGCTATTGACTCAGTATTTGAGCAGGTGATGAAACTGATTTATTCATTAGTTAATTAATTAGGAAAGAAATGGCAGACATTGAAAAAAAGTGGTATGTACTTCGCGCCATAACGGGGAAAGAAAACAAGGTCAAGGAATATATTGAACTTGAAATGAAAGCCCAACATTATGAGAAGTACGTTTCACAAATCTTCATTCATACAAGAAAGAAAGAGATTATCTCTGGGACTAAGTCTGGAACTAAGCGCACAATAAAGGATGTCAGTATCATCCCAGGTTATGTGCTTGTTGAGGCTGCTCTTGTAGGTGAGGTCGCTCATATGCTTCGCCAAACGCCTAATGTTCTTGGATTCCTTGGTGGAATGGATAATCCTACTCCATTGCGTCCTTCAGAAATCAATCGTATGCTTGGTGTTGATGTGGAGGAACAAGGTAACCAAATGGAAACCGAGATAGAAATGAACTATATGGAGGGTGAGTCTGTAAAAGTTGTAGACGGACCATTCGGTGGATTTGTCGGCACTATTGAGGAAGTAAATAACGACAAGCAAAAACTCAAAGTTTCGGTCAAGATTTTTGGTAGAGCAACATCTCTCGAAATGTCGTTTAGACAGGTTACTAGAGAATAATGTACAGTTACGCACGCATAATTCTCTCATTGAAAATTTAAATAAACAAAACAAAAAAAACAAAAAAATGGCTAAAGAAGTTGCTGGACAAATTAAGTTACAGATTAAAGGTGGCGCAGCAAATCCATCACCTCCAGTAGGACCTGCATTGGGTTCTAAGGGAATAAACATTATGGACTTCTGCAAGCAATTCAATGCCAGAACTCAGGACAAAGCAGGTAAAGTGCTTCCTGTAGTTATCTCTTACTACAATGACAAGTCTTTTGACTTCGTTATAAAGACTCCTCCTGCAGCAATACAACTCAAAGAGGCTGCAAAGGTAAAGAGTGGTTCTGCGGAACCTAACCGTAGTAAGGTGGCAAGCGTCACATGGGATCAAGTTCGCGCTATAGCAGAGGACAAGATGCCAGACTTGAATTGTTTTACCGTAGAATCTGGTATGAAAATGGTCGCAGGTACAGCTAGAAGTATGGGTATCACTGTAAAAGGAGAATTCCCTGGTAAATAAATAATAAAACTTCAATTAAGATGAGTAAATTGACAAAAAATCAAAAGTTAGTTGCCGACAAGGTTGAAGCAGGGAAGGCTTACACTTTAAGTGAAGCTGCAGCATTGGTAAAAGAACTTACATATACAAAATTTGATGCGTCTCTTGATATTGACATTCGTTTGGGTGTTGATCCTAGAAAGGCTAATCAGATGGTTCGTGGCGTGGTATCATTACCAAATGGAACAGGAAAGAATGTGAGAGTTCTATGTCTTTGTACAGCTGACCAAGAGGCTGCTGCAAAAGAAGCAGGTGCTGACCATGTTGGTCTCGATGATTATATCGAGAAGATTAAAGGTGGATGGACAGATATTGATGTTATCATCACTATGCCATCTTGTATGGGTAAACTCGGTGCCCTCGGTCGTGTGCTCGGTCCTCGTGGATTGATGCCAAACCCTAAGAGCGGTACTGTAACTATGGATGTGGCTAAGGCTGTACGTGAGGTAAAGCAAGGTAAGATTGACTTTAAGGTTGATAAGGCAGGTATTGTACATACCTCTATAGGTAAGGTAAGTTTCCCTGTAGAAAAAATGGTTGAGAACGCAAAAGAATTCATCAACACTATTATCAAATTAAAGCCTTCTACTGCAAAAGGTACTTACATCAAGAGCATTTATCTTTCAAGTACAATGAGTAAGGGTGTTAAGGTTGACCCTAAAACTGTTGAATAATTAAATCCCTGAAACATTATGAAGAAAGAAGATAAAGCTTTAGTTATAGATAACCTTGTACAAACGTTGCAAGATTATCCTCACTTCTACATCGTAGATATGACTGCTCTCAATTCAGAGACTACAAGCAAGTTGCGTCGCGAGTGTTTCAAAAATGAAATCAAGTTGCAAGTTGTAAAGAACACTCTCTTTGAGAAAGCTCTCGATAAAGTAGAAGGTGAATATGATGCTCTGAAGAGTGCTTTGACAGGCCCTACAGGAATTATGTTCTGTAACACAGCAAATGTTCCTGCAAAACTTATTAAAAAGTTTGGTAAGGAAAATGCTGGTATGCCTGCACTCAAGGCTGCTTATGCAGAGGAAAGTATTTATGTGGGCGCAGAACAATTGAATACACTTTGTGCTATCAAGAGCAAGAACGAACTCATCGCAGACGTTGTTGCAGCTCTCGAAGGACAAATACAAGGTGTTCTTGGTACACTCGAATCTGGTGCTGGTACTATTTATGGTGTACTTGACACTATCGCAAAAAAAAGCGAATAATAAAAATAAAAAACAATAACAAATAAAAATTTATAAGATTATGGCTGATATTAAAGCTATTGCTGAACAATTAGTAAATCTAACAGTAAAAGAAGTTAGTGAATTAAAGAACGTTCTTAAGGACGAGTATGGTATTGAACCAGCTGCTGCAGCTGTTGCTGTTGCTGCTCCAGGTGCAGGTGCTGAAGCTGCTGCTGAGGAAAAGACATCTTTCGATGTTGTTCTCAAGGCTGCAGGTGCTCAGAAGCTCCAGGTAGTTAAGGCTGTTAAGGAATCTTGTGGACTTGGTTTGAAAGAAGCTAAGGACCTCGTAGACGCTGTTCCTTGCAATGTTAAGGAAGGTGTTGATAAGGCTACAGCTGAAGCTCTCAAGGCAGCTCTCGAAGGCGCAGGTGCTGAAGTAGAGATTAAGTAATACACTTTACAGATTAAAGTGGTTAAGAATCCTCAGGTTGGGGGTTCTTAACCTTTTTGCGTATAAAAAAACAAACAAATAAACCGATGGCAAAAAAAATCAATAACCGCGTAAATTTCGCATCAATTCATAACCCTATGCCATATCCAGATTTCTTGGATGTGCAATTGAAGTCATTTGGAGATTTTCTGCAATTAGATACCTCTCCTGAAGTAAGGAAAAATGATGGTTTATATAAAGTATTTGCAGAAAACTTCCCAATTTCTGATGCAAGAAATAATTTCACATTGGAATTTTTGGATTATTACATTGATGCTCCACAATATACAGTCGAAGAATGTTTTGAGAGAGGGCTTACATATAGTGTTCCACTCAAGGCTGTGTTGAAGCTATCTTGTTCAGACCCTGAACATGAGGATTTTGCCACAGAGACACAGACTGTATTCCTCGGTCATATTCCATACATGACACATAATGGAACATTTGTCATCAATGGTGCAGAACGTGTTATTGTATCACAATTACATCGTTCGCCAGGAGTATTCTTTGGTTCAAGCGTTCACTCTAATGGTAAGCAACTATTTTCTGCACGAATCATACCATTACGTGGATCATGGATTGAATTCGCTACAGACATCAACGATGTGATGTACGCATATATTGACAGAAAGAAAAAACTCCCTGTAACAACTCTTCTTCGTGCTATTGGTTACGAATCGGATCGTGATATTCTTAAGGAGTTCAACTTAGCAACTGAAGTAAAGGCCAATAAGAGAAGTCTCATGAATAAGGCACTAGGTAAGCGTCTCGCTGCAAGAGTGTTAAAATCATGGAGAGAAGACTTTGTAGATGAAGAAACAGGAGAAGTAATTTCTATTGAACGTAATGAAATTCTTATTGAGCGTGAAGTGGAACTTACAGAGGAGCACATCAATTTGATTCTGGATACCCCAGGAGTAGAAACTGTTTTTGTACATCATGATGTGGCATCAACAGAGAATAATACAGATTATTCTATCATATTTAATACACTGCAGAAAGATCCAAGTAACTCTGAACGTGAAGCAGTTAACTATATTTATCGTCAGCTTCGTAATGCTGATCCAGCAGATGATATCAGTGCGAAGGAAGTTATCAATAATATCTTCTTCTCCGAAAAACGTTATGACTTAGGAGATGTAGGTCGTTATAAGATAAACAAAAAGCTGGGATTAAACACAGACCCTTCAATATGTGTATTAACAAAGGAAGATATTGTTGAAATAATCAAATACCTCATTGGATTGGCTAATTCAAAAGCTGTCGTTGATGATATTGATAATCTTTGCAATCGTCGAGTACGTACAGTAGGTGAACAACTTAGTAATCAGTTTGGGGTTGGTTTGGCACGTATGGCACGTACTATTCGTGAAAAGATGAATGTACGTGACAATGAAGTATTTAAACCTGCAGATCTCATCAATTCAAAAACCATTTCTTCAGTTATCAATACGTTCTTTGGAACTAACCAACTTTCACAATTTATGGACCAAACAAATCCACTAGCAGAGGTGACACATAAGCGTCGTCTTAGTGCATTAGGTCCTGGTGGTTTGACCAGAGAGAGAGCAGGTTTTGAGGTTCGAGACGTGCATTATACTCACTACGGACGTCTTTGTCCTATTGAATCTCCAGAAGGTCCAAATATTGGTATTATTTCATCGCTTTGTGTATATGCGAAAATCAATGATTTAGGTTTTATTGAAACTCCATATAGAAAAATACGTAATAGTGTTGCTGACCTAAATAATAGTCATGTGAAATACTATTCAGCAGAGGAAGAAGAAGGACTCGTTATTGGTCAAGGAAACGCTCCACTGCGTGAAGATGGTTCGTTTATACGCAAGGTTGTAAAGTGTCGTCAAGATGCAGATTATCCAGTTGTACCACCATCACAGGTTGACCTCATGGATGTTGCTCCTCAACAGATTGCATCCATTGCAGCCTCACTGATTCCGTTCCTAGAACACGACGATGCTCACCGTGCGCTCATGGGTTCTAACATGATGCGTCAAGCCGTTCCATTATTGAGAACAGAATCTCCGATAGTAGGTACAGGTATTGAAAAACAACTCTGCGAAGACTCACGTACACAGATAGCAGCTGAAGGAACAGGTGTTGTAGAGTATGTAGACGCAACAACTATTCGAGTTTGTTACGACAGAACAGAAGACGAAGAATTTGTAAGTTTTGAACCTGCTGTGAAAGAGTATAAGCTTCCAAAATTCCGTCGTACCAACCAGAATATGACTATTGACCTTCGTCCAATTTGTAAAGCAGGTCAAAAAGTGAAAAAAGGTGATATTCTCACAGAAGGTTATGCTACTGCTGATGGAGAACTTGCTCTTGGTCGTAACTTACTTGTGGCATATATGCCTTGGAAGGGTTATAACTATGAGGATGCTATTGTATTGAACGAACGTGTTGTTCGTGAAGATATACTCACATCAGTACATGTTGACGAATACTCGCTAGAAGTACGTGAGACAAAACGTGGTAATGAAGAGTTTACTTCAGACATACCAAACGTAAGTGAAGATGCGACTAAGAACCTTGATGAAAATGGAATTATTCGTGTTGGTGCATACATCGAACCAGGTGATATTCTCATTGGTAAAATAACTCCTAAAGGTGAATCAGATCCTACTCCGGAAGAAAAGCTTCTTCGCGCTATCTTCGGTGACAAGGCTGGTGATGTAAAAGATGCTTCCTTGAAAGCAAATCCATCACTTAGTGGTGTTGTTATTGATAAAAAACTATTCTCAAGAGTAACAAAGAGTCGTGCTGAACAAACACATGATCGTAAAGTGGAACTTCCTAAATTTGATCAAGAATTCCAAGATAAAGTTAATATTTTCAAGGGTATCCTCATTGAAAAATTGTTGACTATCACTGCAGGTAAGACTTCTTGTGGAGTGAGGAATTATATAGGCGCAGAAATAATTGCCAAAGGAAGTACATTCAAGAAAGCTCAGTTAGAAAATATAGAATATACATCTATTCAGTTATCAGGTTGGACAGACGATGAACACACTAATGGACTTATTCGTGACCTCATCATCAATTATCTCAAGAAATATAAACAACTTGATGCAGAATTGAAACGTAAGAAAACAGCACTATCACAAGGTGATGAACTGCCAAATGGAATTATACAAATGGCTAAGGTTTATATTGCTAAGAAACGTAAGATTGGTGTTGGAGATAAGATGGCAGGACGTCATGGTAACAAGGGTATTGTATCAAAGGTCGTGCGTCAAGAAGATATGCCATTCCTTGAAGATGGTACTCCTGTAGATATAGTTCTTAACCCACTAGGTGTGCCATCTCGTATGAATATAGGCCAGATATTTGAAGCTATCCTTGGTGCTGCAGGAAAGAAACTCGGTGTTAAGTTTGCAACTCCAATCTTCGATGGTGCACATATTGAAGACTTGAACGAATGGACAGACAAAGCAGGATTACCACGTGCATGTTCAACTCAGTTATATGATGGAGAGACAGGTCTTCCATTTGACCAAAAGGCAACAGTTGGTGTTACTTATATGTTGAAACTCGGTCACATGGTAGAAGACAAGATGCATGCACGTTCAATAGGTCCTTACTCTCTCATTACCCAACAACCTCTTGGTGGTAAAGCACAATTTGGAGGTCAGCGTTTCGGAGAGATGGAGGTGTGGGCACTCGAAGCATTCGGTGCATCACACGTGCTCCAAGAAATCCTCACCATTAAGTCCGATGACATCACAGGTCGTGCAAAGGCCTATGAAGCTATCGTTAAAGGTACTCCTATGCCAACTCCAGGCATTCCTGAATCACTCAATGTATTACTTCATGAATTGCGTGGACTTGGTCTAAGTGTCAATTTAGAATAGGATTACTTAAAATTACTAACTAACGATAAATACAACATTACAATATGGCTTTTAAAAAGGAATCAAAACAAAAGAGCAATTTCTCCAAGATAACAATCTCATTAGCATCACCAGAGGAGATTTTGGAGAATTCAAACGGTGAGGTAACAAAACCAGAAACTGTTAATTACCGCACATATAAACCAGAGCGTGACGGTTTGTTCTGTGAGCGCATTTTTGGTCCTACAAAGGATTATGAATGTCATTGTGGAAAGTACAAACGTATTCGTTATAAAGGAATTGTGTGTGACCGTTGTGGAGTGGAAGTAACAGAAAAGAAGGTACGTCGTGAACGTACAGGACACATTGCGCTTGTAGTGCCTGTAGCTCACATATGGTATTTCCGTTCACTTCCTAATAAGATTGGTTATCTGCTTGGTCTTCCAACAAAGAAATTGGATTCTGTTATTTATTATGAGAAATACATAATTATTCAAGCAGGTGTTGCAAAGAATGAAGACAATTTCATTACAGATAATGCACTTATATCAGATGAAGATTATTGGGACGTAATGGAGCATCTACCAGAAGGCAATCAACAACTTCCTGATGATGACCCTAATAAGTTCATCGCAAAGATGGGTGCAGAAGCAATAGAGATGATGTTGAAACGCGTGGATCTTGACTCACTGTCAAACGAATTACGTGTCATTGCTGATACAGAAGCTTCACAGCAACGTCGTACTGAAGCACTCAAACGTCGTCAGGTAGTTGAATCATTCCGTGCATCAAATGGAAAAAGTCGTCCAGAATGGATGTGCTTACATAATATACCTGTCACTCCACCAGATCTCCGTCCTCTTGTACCACTCGATGGTGGACGTTTTGCTACGTCAGATCTTAACGACTTATATCGTCGTGTCATTATACGTAATAATCGTCTTCGTAAATTGATAGAGATTAAAGCGCCAGAAGTAATTCTTCGCAATGAAAAGCGCATGCTTCAAGAGGCTGTTGATAGCCTATTTGACAATTCACGTAAGGTAAGCGCGGTTAAGAGTGAAAGCAACCGTCCGTTGAAGTCTCTCTCTGACTCTCTCAAAGGAAAGCAAGGACGATTCCGTCAGAACTTGTTGGGTAAACGTGTTGACTATTCCGCACGTTCAGTTATTGTTGTTGGTCCAGAATTGAAGATGGGTGAGTGTGGTCTTCCAAAACAGATGGCTGCAGAACTCTACAAACCATTTATCATACGTAAACTTTTGGAACGTGGACTCGTGAAGACAGTGAAGAGTGCTAAGAAGATGGTTGACCGTCGTGACCCACAAATATGGGATATCCTTGAATATGCAATGAAAGGACATCCAGTATTGCTCAACCGTGCGCCAACACTTCACCGATTAGGTATTCAAGCCTTCCAACCAATTATGATTGAAGGCAAGGCTATACAACTTCATCCTTTGGCATGTACGGCGTTCAACGCCGACTTCGATGGTGACCAAATGGCTGTTCACCTTCCATTGTCAAATGAAGCTATCCTAGAGGCTCAACTCCTGATGTTACAAAGTCATAATATCCTTTCCCCTGCAAGTGGTGAACCTATCACAGTTCCTTCACAGGATATGGTACTTGGACTTTATTACATCACAAAAGAACGCAAAGGTATGAAGGGCGAGGGGCTTTCGTTCTATGGTCCAGAAGAAGCATTGATAGCTTTTAATGAAGGACGTTGTGACGTACATGCTCCGATAAAATGTATGGTCAATGACTTAGATGAAGAAGGTACTCCTATACATCATTTAGTAGAAACTACAGTTGGACGAATCATTTTCAATGAAGTAGTGCCAGAAGAAGTTGGATACGTCAATGAGGTAATCGGGAAAAAGGCATTGAAGAAAGTCATCACTAAGGTAATTAAAAATGTGGGTATGGCTCGTGCATGTAAGTTCCTTGACGGAGTTAAGAATCTCGGTTATCGTAAGGCTTATGAAGGAGGATTGTCATTTAACTTAAATGATATTATTGAACCAGCAGACCGTACTTCTCTCATTGATGAAGGTAGTGCACAAATAGATGAGATTGCAGGACAATATGCAATGGGTCTCATCACAGAAAAAGAGCGTTATAATAAAGTCATTGCCACATGGTCAGAGGTGAATGACAAGGTGAAGTCTTCTTTGCTTAAAACTATGACTGAAGACCAGCAAGGTTTTAACGCTGTTTACATGATGCTTGACTCAGGTGCTCGTGGTTCAAAAGATCAGATTGCACAGTTGGCAGGTATGCGTGGTTTGATGGCCAAGCCACAGCGTGCAGGAAACGATGATAACAGTACCATTGAGAACCCTATCCTTTCTAACTTCAAACAAGGTATGTCTGTGTTGGAGTACTTCATCTCTACTCACGGAGCGCGTAAGGGACTTGCCGATACAGCCTTAAAGACAGCCGATGCTGGTTATCTGACAAGACGTCTTGTCGATGTGAGTCACGATGTAATCATTACAGAAGAAGATTGTGGTACACTTCGTGGACTCTCTTGTAGTGCACTCAGGGATGGTGATCGTATTGTGTCATCACTTGCAGAACGCATACTCGGTCGTGTATCAGTACACGATGTCTATAATCCACAGACAGGAGAACTCATTGTTGCTTCTGGTGATGAGATAACAGAACTCAAAGCAAAAGAGATAGAAGATAGTGGAATTGATACTGTTGAGATTCGTTCCGTACTCACTTGTGAGAGCAAACATGGTGTTTGTCGTAAGTGTTATGGTCGTAACCTTGCTACACAACGTATGGTACAAAAGGGTGAGGCTGTAGGTGTTATAGCAGCACAGGCAATTGGTGAGCCAGGAACTCAGTTGACACTTCGTACATTCCATGCCGGAGGTCTTGCAGGTAGTGCAGCTACAAATGCACAGATTACAGCAAAACACCGTTCACGTATAGAATTTGATGAACTTCGCACTATCAAAACTTCAGTTGAAGGACATAAGAATGCGATGTTAGTAGTTGGTCGTTTGGCAGAATTGCGATTTGTTGATCCTAACACAGATATAGTGCTCTCTACTGTGCCAGTACCTTATGGTTCAACACTCTTCCATAAAGAAGGTGATATAGTTGAGAAGAATGAACTTATAGCAACATGGGACCCATTCAACTCTGTCATCATTTCAGAATATGAAGGTAAAATTCAGTTTGAAGGAGTAGAAGAAGGTGTTACTTATCGAGTAGATACAGATGAAGTGACAGGAATGAAGGATCTTATTGTTATAGAATCTCGTGATAAGAACATTGTTCCTATGTGTCACATTCTCAACTCAGACGGTGACATCATCCATACGTACAACTTTCCTATAAATGCACACATAACTGTTAATAACAAAAAGAAGGTTAAAACAGGAGATATACTTGTAAAGATTCCACGTAGTGTTGCAACAGCAGGTGACATTACCGGAGGTCTGCCACGCGTTACGGAACTCTTTGAAGCACGTAATCCAAGCAATCCTGCAATTGTTGCAGAGATAGATGGTGAAATCACTATGGGTTCAGTAAAACGAGGTAATCGTGAAGTCATACTTACTTCTAAGGTTGGAGACGTCAAGAAGTATCTCATTCCAACAAGTAAGCAAATTCTTGTTCAAGATAACGATTACGTCCGCGCAGGTACGCCACTATCTGATGGTGCTATTACTCCCGCAGATATCCTTGCTATCAAGGGCCCTACTGCAGTACAAGAATACATTGTTA
>R22__coassemble_1229_pt1 | contig 13408 bp, 15 predicted proteins | sample R22__metabat2_low_PE_052 | metagenome-assembled genome bin R22 | reverse complement strand
CTTCTCTCACTCCTCTCACTTCCAACTTTTGCTATGTGAGGCAAAAAAACAAGAAAAAATTTTGTAGAGAGAATATTTTTTAGTATATTTGCAACAGATATTGTTATCAGTATGGAAAAAGATTTCAGAAACTACACAGACGAAGAATTTCGCTCAGCCATGATTCAGACCTTGAATCTGAAGAAAGAATGGATGGCAACAGTTGACAAGAGAGAAAAAGAATTGGGCCTATAATGAATTTGTCTGTTGAACGCATCAACAGGAAATCTCCGTATTGGGTAATCCAATTGGATGATCTGACATTCCGTTTCAACACCAAAAACGGAATAAGTTATCGTGTTGGGTTCTATCAGGACAAATATTTCTTGGGAGAAAAAGCCTATCACTTCTTTATTACTAATGAGAATGAAATCTTTGCACCCAAAGACAACAATGTCTTCAGTGTAATCACCATAGTCTTAGAAGAATTCTTCCGTAGCGACAAATCCGTGATTCTGTATATATGTGACCCTCAGGATCACAGAGAGCAAACCCGTGCTAATCTGTATCAGCGTTGGTTCAGCATTTATCCACGCAGGAGGAAGATGACCCTTAAAACTGTAGAACTTACTTTTGATGACTACATCGTTTATGCAGGAATGATTCTGCGCAACGACAATCCTGAGTACAACGAACGAATTGATGACTTCAACGAGTTTGTAAAGCGTGCTAATAAAATATATTCAGTTGATGACAAACCATAGATTTGCTAAACCACTACTATATCAGAGACTCCAATCCGGAGTCTCTTTTTTTTGTCTTTTGTGTTGCTGTAAAAATGGAGGTGCTGAATTCCAATCTTGCGACTTTGGTAAGTAAACAAAGACTACCCCACGAAAGTGACCCAATTAAGAGGGGCAAAAAAAGAGGCACCAATACAATAGTGCGTTAGCAAATCCGTGTTTGAATAAAAAAACAAGAAAAAATTTTGTAGAGAGAATATTTTTTAGTATATTTGCACGAGATTTTATACGCCGTAATAGATATGCATATTTGTGACATATCTCGGCGAAGCCATGAGAAAGCCGATATGACTTTGCAGAACTTACCTATAGGCATCCAGGATTTTGAGAAGATTCGCAAAGAGGGATATCTCTATGTGGATAAGACGGAACAGATATGGCGTCTTACCCATACAGGTTGCTATTACTTCCTCTCTCGTCCACGTAGGTTTGGTAAGTCTCTGCTGATTAGCACTATTAAGGCATACTATCAGGGTAAACGCGAACTGTTTGACGGACTATATATAGCCACTCAAGAGAAGGAGTGGAAGCAGTATCCTGTATTGCACCTTGATTTGAATACGAACAAGTATGACTCAAAGGAAGTGTTGGAGACAAAACTCGGTGAGTCGCTTTCTATATGGGAAGACCAATATGATTGCAAGCGACCTGATCTGCCTTTTGGGATGCGTTTTGAGAATGTAATACGTAGTGCCTATGAAAAGACCGGCCGTCGGGTGGTGATCCTCGTCGATGAGTACGATAAACCCCTGCTCCAAGCCATCGGAAGCCCTGAGTTGCAGGAAGAGTACCGCTCCACACTGAAAGCCTTTTACGGAGCATTGAAATCCGGCGACGCTAGCATACAGTTTGCTATGCTCACAGGAGTCACTAAGTTCGGTAAGGTAAGCGTGTTCAGCGATCTGAATAATCTCAAGGATATATCAATAGATGCCCGCTATTATGACATTTGCGGAATAAGTGAGAAGGAATTGCTTGACAATTTCTCGTCCAATATTGATGCACTCGCAGAAAAATATGCTCAGACTCGTGAGCAGTGCATCGACACTCTCCGCAGGCGTTACGACGGTTACCATTTCCATCATGCTACCCCAGGGATGTACAATCCTTTCAGCTTGCTGAATACTTTCGACTCACTGGAATTCGGCAGTTACTGGTTTGAAACAGGCACACCCACCTATCTGGTTCAGCTGCTACAGGAGCATGAATACAACCTCGAGGAGATGGCCAGTGCCGATGTCACGGCAGATGTTATCAATAGTGTGGATATCGCCTCGTCCGACCCCATCCCCGTCATCTACCAGAGTGGATATCTCACCATCAAAGAGTATGATCAGGAATTTGATACTTACCTCCTCGGTTTCCCAAACAAGGAAGTGGAAGAGGGTTTTGTTAAGTATCTCCTCCCTTGGTACTCTGACAGGATGGACGGTGGTCGGTCTGCCTTTGATGTGCGTCAGTTTGTGAATGATGTGCGTGAAGGTAATGTAGAACAATTCTTGGGACGTCTGCGTTCTCTCTTCGCCGATACCCCATACGAACTTATTCGTAATCTCGAGAACCACTACCAGAACGTGCTCTGGATACTCTATAAACTCTGTGGTTTCTACACACAGGCAGAGTACCATACGAGCGAAGGTCGCATAGACCTCTGTGTCCAGACACCTAAGTATTGCTATGTGATGGAGTTTAAACTCGACGGCACAGCCGAAGAGGCTTTAGAGCAGATATCCGAGAAGAACTATACCCTCCCGTTCGAGCAGAACGGACAGCAAATCTACCGCATCGGAATGAATTTCAGCAAGGAAAGTCGCAATATCGAACGCTGGGTGGTGGAGAGATGAGGAAGTGAGAGGAGAGGAGCCTCCCCCAACCCCCTCCCATAGAGGGGGCCTAAACAAGACAGAGACGAGAGACTATTACATAAAGTGTATTTGCCGAAAAAAACTCGGCGAATAAGTGTGATAATCGCCGGAATTGATTAATCTTGCGGAAAAAGAGAATTATGTATCTGCATTTGAAAGATAAGTGGTGGGAATTTGCGTATGATGTCCGTGAGATTCTCGAGCCTCTGTCTGCGGTTAGGGCACGACAGGGTCGGATCTTAGGCGAGATGTGCTCAATGGGTTTCCAGATGCAGAATGACGCAGTGCTCACCAACCTTACGCAGGAGGTAATCAAGTCTTCGGAGATTGAAGGGGAAATTCTTAATTTGGAGCAGGTTCATTCGTCACTGGCAAAGCGGTTAGGCATCGAGACTGCCGGTGTTGTGCCTGCATCAAGATATATAGAAGGGGTTGTGGAAATGATGCTGGATGCGACGCAACGCTTCGGCGAACCGCTCTCCGACGACAGACTCTTCGGATGGCACAATGTGTTGTTCCCATCGGGCAGGAGTGGTCTTTATCAGATTGAGGTGGGACGATATCGCAGCGGTGAGATGCAGGTCGTATCTGGAGCGATGGGTCACGAGACCATCCATTATGAGGCGCCGACTCCTGGGAGAGTGCCTGGGGAAATGGTGCGATTTGTGGAGTGGTTTAATACCGAGCAGGGGTTGGACCCTGTGCTGAAGGCAGCTATAGCCCATCTCTGGTTTGTGTCCATCCATCCGTTTGATGATGGAAACGGTCGCATTGCCAGGGCTCTGACCGAGATGCTCTTGTCGAGGGCTGACGGAACGGGGATGCGTTTCTACAGTATGTCAAATCAGATTAATCTAAATAAGAATGCGTATTACGATGTGCTGGAATCGGTGCAGAAGGGCGACGGCGACATCACATCGTGGATACTCTGGTTCATCGACTGTCTGGACAAATCGCTCAATGCCACGACTCAGACGCTTTCACAGCACTCAGCGACATCAATGACCTTATAGCTAAGGGCATCTTGAGAAAGAACAGCGAAGGAGGTCGGAGCACAAACTATTCACTTAATGAAAATCGGAGAGAAGAGGAGTGAGAGGAGTGAGAGGAGAGAGAGAGTGAGAGGAGTGAGAGAAGTGAGGGGTTTGAGACTATAGACGAGAGATGAGAAATGATAAAAAAATGAATATAATAAAGACATCAATAGAAGGTGCACTTATCATCGAACCAAAGGTATTTGGTGATGCACGAGGTTATTTCTTTGAGAGCTTCAACGCACAGGAGTTCAAGGAGAAGACAGGACTAGATATCACCTTCGTTCAAGACAATGAGTCAATGTCCACCTATGGAGTTATGCGCGGACTGCACTTCCAACGCCCTCCATTCACACAGAGTAAGTTAGTGCGATGTGTGAGGGGAGCTGCGCTTGATGTGGCAGTAGATATCCGCAAGGGTTCACCCACCTACGGACAACATGTAGCTGTGGAACTCACCGAACAGAATCATCGTCAGTTCTTCGTGCCACGTGGCTTCGCTCATGGTTTTGCAGTGTTGTCAGAGACCGCTGTGTTCCAATACAAATGCGATAACTTCTATGCTCCACAAGCAGACGGAGGCATCAGCATCCTCGATGAGAGCTTAGGCATAGACTGGCAGATACCTGCAGAGAAAGTCCTCCTCAGCGAGAAAGACACCCACCATCCTTTATTCAAGGATTTTGATAGCCCTTTCAGTTAATGAATAATAAATTATGAATATTCCATTTCTTTCACTAAAAGATGTGACTGCTCTGCATGGAGCTGAAATCAATGAAGCAGTAACCCGAGTTGTTAATAACGGTTGGTACCTTCAAGGTAAGGAAAATGAACGCTTTGAAGAGAACTACTCAAAATATATTGGTTCGAAATACACCATAGGCTGTGCCAACGGACTGGATGCACTCATCTGGATCTTCCGTGCATATATAGAGATGGGTGTGATGCAACCAGGCGACGAGGTCATCGTGCCTACTAACACCTACATAGCAACCATCCTTGCCATCACAGAGAATGGACTGGTGCCGGTGCTTGTTGAACCAAAACTCAACACCCTTGAGATAGACGACGACCTCATAGAACAAGCCATCACACCTCGCACTAAGGCCATTGCCATTGTGCACCTCTATGGTCGTAACGCCTACACTGATAAGATAGGCGCTTTGTGTAAGAAGTATAACCTGAAACTCATTGAGGACAATGCGCAAGCGCATGGTTGCGTGAGCCCTTCCTCTGGAGAGGGGGCTAAGCTAACAGGCTCCATCGGTGATGCTGCAGGACACAGCTTCTACCCAGGCAAGAACCTCGGAGCGCTTGGCGACGGTGGTGCCGTCACTACAGACGACCCAGAACTCGCTGCCGCTGTTCGTGCTCTGGCCAACTACGGCTCGCAGAAGAAATACGTTTTCAAATACACAGGTCGCAACTCACGCCTTGACGAAGTACAGGCAGCAGTGCTTGACGTGAAGCTCAAGTACCTCACAGAAGACAATCAACACCGTAAGGAGGTGGCACACTATTATTATGACCATATCGATAACCCACTAATCACACTACCCGACCTGCTCCCAGACGAGCAGAACGCATATCACCTCTTCCCAATATTGGTAGCCTCTCCTAAATCCTCCCCAGTAGGGAGGACTTCAAATAGGGATAGGTTGCATGATTACCTTGAAGCAAATGGTGTAGGAACAGTCATCCATTACCCAATACCGCCTCACAAGCAGGAATGCTATCGAGGCAAAGGCCTATTAAAACTCCCTTCCTATGGGGAGGGGCTGGGGGTAGGCTCCCTACCAATAACCGAACGTATAGCAGATGAAGAGTTGTCACTTCCTATTGGACCAACCATCACTATGGAAGAAGTGGCTGAGGTGGTTAAGCTGATAAATAGGTTTAAATAACTCTGGAACTATAGTCTCTCGTCTAATTCCCATGAATCCAGAATAAGAATGACAATAAACGATTGTAAACTCATCAACCTCCCAAAGGTCAATGACCCACGAGGAAATCTCTCGATAATCGAACAAAACAAGCATGTCCCGTTCAAGATCAAGCGGGCAGCTTGGATTTATGATGTACCTGGAGGTGAAAATCGAGGTGGGCATGCTTATCGCTCAACCGAAGAGTTCATAGTGGCTCTCTCGGGCAGTTTTGATGTAGTACTTGACGATGGCAGAGAACGACGAGTGGTACAGCTGAACCGTTCATATTATGGACTTCATATTCCTCAGGGTATATGGCGTCAGATGGGAAATTTTTCTACCAATTCAGTTGCATTGGTTCTTTATTCCACCGAGTTCGATTCTTCTGACTATATTCGTGATTTTGAAGAATATAAACAGACTGAAAAATGATGGCTATGATTAAGGATTTCAATAAACTGACAGTCTTTGACTGTTCTATTATAGACTTGCCAAAGACCTCATTCCCATCTGGTAATATAACCGCAGTCGAAGGTTTCAAGAATCTGCCATTCGACATCAAGCGTGTTTTCTATACCTACGATATCCCAGGTGGTGAGTCTCGAGGTGCACATGCCCATTACAAGTGTCATCAATTCCTAGTTGCTGTTAGTGGAGCTTTCGAAGTATTGCTTGACGATGGCATCAACAAACGAACGGTACTCTTAAATCGTCCTTTCTATGGACTTCACGTTCCACCAGGAGTATGGGCCTCCGAGCAAGGCTATTCCTCCGGTTCAGTATGTCTGGTCTTGACCAGCGAACCCTTCGATGAGAAGGACTATATAAGAAACTACAACGATTTTTTAAAATTTAGAAACGATGAGTGATGTCTTACGCAAACTTCCTTCTGACTTTTGCATTCATCGATATGGTGTCGAGTGCAGATTGGTAGAGGAGCAGGACGCTGAATTTATTGTTGGCCTGCGTAATGATGCAAAACTTGGACGATATTTGCATACTACAGGCAGTGTTTCGAATCAGATTGACTGGATACGGCAGTATAAGAAGCGTGAGGCGGAAGGAATAGAGTATTATTTCATTTTCAGCAAAAATGGCGTGCCTTTTGGTCTATGGCGAATGTATAATATCGATTGGATTCATTTGACATATACTGGTGGAAGTTGGGTTTGCACACCTGGAACTTCTACAGATGTGTCCTTTACAACGGTATTGATAGTCGACGACATTCGGGAGACTTTGGGTCTTTTGATTAATATATATGAGGTTCAAAAGGGTAATACCGTAGTTATAAAATACCATAGAAATATATTATGTGCTGTTGAATACGGCGAGACATCTAAAGCCGTTTTGTTCATGTCAACACCAGAATCAAGAAAGAAGAATCGTCTTCGCAAACTTTTGGGGATAGAACAGGTTGATGTCAAGATACCTGTTATAGAATGTAATAAAAATTAATTAATAAACATTATGAAATCATTAGAAGAATTTGTAGCTCTCTTTACAGAGCAATTTGATGAAACGGATGTCAGTGAAATCCAAGCATCCACAGTGTTTCACGACCTAGATGAGTGGTCTTCTCTTATCGGTCTCAGCGTCATTGCTATGGTTGACGATGAATTCGATGTAGCCCTTAAAGGTGATGATATCAAGAATTCTACTACAGTTGAGGATCTTTACAACAACATTACTTCAAAATTATAGTGGAATACAATCCATTTTCACTCCAAGGCAGAACAATTTTGATCACTGGCGCCTCGTCAGGTATTGGTCAGACCTCTGCTGTTGAATGTTCCAAGCTGGGTGCAAAGGTTATCTTGACAGCACGTAACGAAACGCGCCTTAAGGAGACTTATGAACAACTCTCTGGTGAAGGACATCAGATTATATCCGCAGATTTGACCAACGAACAGGATCTCGAAAATCTTGTCGCTTCTGTCGGTAAGGTTGATGGCTTGGTTTTGTGTGCAGGTAAAGGGCTTCTAACACCTATACTTTTTGCGACTCGGGATAAATTTGATGGTATCTTCAATATCAATTTCTTCTCTCCAATTGAGTTGCTTCGGCTTCTGATTAAGAAGAAAAAAATGGAGAAGAACTCCTCTGTTGTATTTATAGTATCAGTAGGAGGAACAGCTAGATGGACACCTGGTAATGCCATTTATGGTACTTCCAAGGCGGCATTGAACTCAATGATTCGTTATTGTGCCGTGGAACTTGCTCCGAAGCACATTCGAGTCAATGGCGTTTGTCCGGCTATGGTCGAGACTCCTATGATACAGCTTGACGCACTGACCGAAGAGCAGAAAGTGAAAGATATGGAACAATATCCTCTGAAGAGATATGGCAAACCTGAAGATATCGCTTTTGGAATTGTTTATCTGCTTTCCAATGCGTCATCATGGGTTACTGGTCAGTCTCTTGTGATAGATGGAGGTATAACTATATAAAACATTATGAACTATTTAGACGAAGTTAAAACATTGGTCGCAGGCATCCTCCAGATTTCTGTTGACTCTTTAGATGTCAATGCTGATATGAATGACGTGGAGAACTGGGATTCGTTGCGCAACATCACAATCCTTTCATCTCTTGAAGAACACTACGATATTCTTTTCCCTGAAGACGATGTTTTCGATTTGACATCGGTTCAGGCGTTAGCAGATGAAGTAGCAAAACTCAAGTAAATGGGTATTTCTTTGTATTCATACAGTCAGTCCCTTTTGAAACTTCAGTTGAACGCTGAAAGACTTTCCGGGAAAGTCGCCATCGTTGTTGGCAACGAAGAGGTGGACTACGCCACTTTATGGTTGAATATCCGCAAGGCTGCCACTTGGCTTGACAGACAGGGATTCAAGAAAAATGATAGAGTTGTCCTTTGTGCAAAGAAGGAACCGCATTATGTCTATATGTATTTTGCCACGATGATTCTGGGTCTTATACACGAACTATCCGATCCAGACTCGGATGCACTCACTCTTCAATATAATATCGAAGATGTGCTTTCATGTGAACCTTATGAGGGTTGCGCAGAAGGTATAGATGAACATGATATCACGGAAATTTTGCATACAACGGGAACCACTTCAAAACCCAAGTCTGTTTGCCTGTCTCACTTCAATATTTTCTGGGCTGCAAAGAATACCAGTGATTTTGTCCAGAACGACGAACATGATGTTGAGGTCGTGGTAATGCCTATTTGCCATGCATTCGGATGCCGCCGCCTCACTCTTACCCTTCTGAATGGTGCTACAGCAATTTTGTTGCCAAATTTTGCCAATGTGCAACTTTTGATTAGGACAATCGAAAAATATCACGTTACCACCTGGGGTATGGCTCCAGCAGCTTGGGCCTATGTGCGGAAAATTAGTGGGACACGCATTTCAAAGTTTAAAGACCAGATTCGTCACATCGAGTTCGGTACAGCAGCTATGCCTATGGCTGGAAAGAAAGAAGTTGTTGAACTTCTCCCAAATACTCGTATTTGCCACAACTATGGCTTGACCGAATCCAACCGTTCTGCAATGATTGAATATCATGACACAGAGCATTTGAATTCCATAGGTAAACCGATTGCAGACAATGTTGAAATCCGTGTGATAGATGGAGAAATTTGTGTTCATGGCAACCAGACGATGGAGCGATATTTAGATCCTGAGGACAATGCTAATGCCTTTGTCGACGGCTTCTTTCGCACAGGTGATTGCGGATATATTTCGGATGATGGATATATCTACTTGACGGGGCGTGCCAAGGAGATGATAAGTGTTGGAGGAAAGAAGGTTAGTCCGGTTGAGGTAGAAGAGTCAATATGTAGTCTAGGTGTGGGTGACTGTATATGCGTAAGTCATCCTCATGATTTGCTTGGAGAGACTGTTAAGGCATACATTCTCAATGGCTCCACTAGTTTGACTCTTGGAGAGATAGAAGAAGGGATGAAAAAACTGCACGCTCAGGACATCTATAAATGCCCAACCATATACGAATGGATTGAAGAAATCCCCGTCAATTCGCTTGGAAAAAAGCAAAGACGCGCTTTAACTCAGAAATAATATGGCTCAGTTAACTACTAAACATGTAAGGATAGTCGGGCTCGCAGCCTGTGTTCCTTCAACAATAGAGGAGAATATTGACCTACCTCTCTATGAGAACAAAGAGGAAGTTCTCAAAATTATTGAGTCCACAGGTATAGCACGACACCGAATCGTTAGTCCTGGAACCACCGCATCTGACCTTTCAGTTAGAGCTGTCCAAAAGATGGTGGATGATTTGGACTGGGAGATGGAGTCTATAGACTTGTTATTATATGTCTGCACTACTCGTGATTATTATCAGCCACAGACCTCACCTATAATTCAGGACAGGCTTGGCGTCCGTCAAGATGCTTTCGTGTTAGACCTCCCCCTTGGGTGTGCAGGGTGGGTGTATGGAATGAGTGTCGCTGCATCTCTTATGGACAAAGGTACATTTAAACGTGGCCTTGTTATCAATGCCGAGACTAACACCCAGAGTCATAACCTGCACGACCGTACATCAAGGCCTCTTTTTGGCGATGCTGCAACGGTTACAGCACTTGAATTTGACTGTAACTATACCAAGCCGATGAACTTTGTGTTTGGAGTTGATGGTTCAGGAGCTGATGCTATGATGGCCAAGTATGGGGGATTTCGTAACCCTGTTACTCCCGAATGTCTTAGAGAAGTAGAGGTAGAACCAGGAGTGTGGCAGAAGGGTAATGACATCGTTCTCAAAGGAATGGATGTATTTAGTTTTGCCATACGCAGGCCTCCGAAATCACTCAAGGAACTCATAGAAATTTTTCAAATAAATACAGAAGAAATAGACTTTCTATTTCTCCATCAAGCGAACAAATATATTGACGAGCGTATCCGTAAATCACTTAAGTTCCCTGAAGAGAAGACTCCGTATTGCCTTGCTGATTACGGCAATGTGTCTGGAGCATCTATTCCGCTGACAATGGTAACAAAGTCCGCTGAGGCTCTTTCTTCTAAAATGAATCACAACTTGGCTTGTGGCTTTGGTGTAGGTCTATCTTGGGGTAGTATGGAATTTTGGTCTGATAGTGTGAAAATATCCGAAATAGTAGAATATTAATTTTTTGAATTCATGAACAATAAATCCCGTATCATTCACTTGCTAATTGGTCCTGCTCTCTTCGGCGTCAGCGTTCTGTTGTTACCGGAGAACCTGTTTGAGACCACTATCAGTCGTGCTGCCATAGGCACAATCCTTTGGATGGCATACTGGTGGGTATCGCGTCCTGTAGATTATGCCATCACGGCCTTTTTGCCGATGGCTCTCAATGCATTGCTGGTCATGGCTCCCATGGACAAGGTCATTGCCAACTATGCCTCGGAAACAATCCTCCTTCTATTGGGTGCATCCATCATCACCGTCACCTGGGAGGAGACAGGATTAGACAAACGTATTGCGGCTTTGTTCCTTCGAATGATTGGCAACAAGGTACGTAGTCAACTCATTTTCTGGTTCATGCTTTCGGCTACGATGTCGGCTTTCCTGCCAAATTCCGTAGTTTGCGCTACTATCACACCAATTGCCGTTGCGATGCTCAAGTATGCTGGACAGGGTGAAATTGAGAATAGCAAGGTGGGGTCACTGTTGTTGCTCACCATTGCATACGCTGTTGGCATCGGTGGTCTTGCCACACCGCTGGGCGGAGCCATGAATCTTGTCACCGTCGATTATATCCAACAAGTCACGGGTGAGGAGTATATGTACGTTGATTGGGTGGTACGGTTCCTGCCTATAATGGCAATACTGATTGTGAGCAATATCGTCTTCCTGCTTTTTGACGTGAAGAAGTCTGATTCCCTTGGCGGATCGCGTCAGTATTTCATCAATCAATACAAACAATTACCAAAAATGTCGCGAGAGGAGTGGCTGTCTTTGATGGTGTTCCTCGTAGCATGTCTACTTGCATTTACCCGCCAATTTTATGCATCCATTCTTCCTGGACTTAAACCGGCCTATTCATTCATCATATGTGCTACCATCTGTTTCCTCTTTACCAAGAAAGATGATGGCAAGCGGCTCATGGTTTGGAAGCGTATCCAGGGGCGTATCGTTTGGGAACTGCTCTTCATCTTTGCAGGTGGAATGGCGGCAGGTACACTTATCACTGAATCCGGTGCCGCTGCAGCTATAGGTAAAGCGGTTGCCGATGTGGGTGTAAACGGCGGTATAGGTGCAATTTGTGTCTTCGTCGCTGCTCCTATGGTGATGGCCAATGTCACGTCCAATACAGGCGCTGCATCAATCATTATCCCGATAGTCATCAGCATTGCCAACGGACTCGGCGAGAATCCTATACCTTATATATATGCTGCCACGGTAGGTGTTAACCTTGCCTATATGTTCCCTACATCCATTCGTGCCGTTCCTGTAGGCTATGGACTTTCGGCAAAATACATGTTCCGTGTAGGGTGGAAAATCACTCTTTATACACTTGTTCTCATGACCGTTTCGGTATGGGCGCTGATGAACTATTGGCCAACATTTACTGAGTGATTACTTTGAAAACAGAAATCTTAAAACTTGAATTATGAAACAATATCTTCTAACTCTCCTGCTTGCCATTGCAATGCTTCCTCTGGCAGCGCAAAATCCAGAATCTAAGGATTCCGTAATATTGTTTGGCCGTAACTTGACGGACTACATGAGCAAACCAAAAGTTGGTGGCTACCTCATCGGCTCCTACAAATATAGCGACCTTGACACTGCCCACGATGGTGATGGATTTAATACCCGTCTTGTACGTGCATACATTGATGGTTCTATATTCGGTGATTTCAACTATCGCATTCAAGTCGAGTTCAACAAAACGGTCCATCTCAAGGACGCCTTCATTGAGTGGACAAGGTTTAAGGAGTTCAAGGTTAAATTCGGCCAATATAAACGTGCTTTCACTTTTGAGAATCCATACAACCCATGGGATGTGGGTGTTGGCGATTACAGTCAGCTGGTAAAGAAACTGGCTGGTTTCAGCGACTATACCGCCACTGAATACAATGGTTCAAACGGTGGCCGTGACATAGGTCTGCAATTCCAGGGAGACATTGTTCCAGTTGGCAGGGACAAACACCGCCTTTTCCACTATCAACTTGCAATCTATAATGGTCAGGGCATCAATATAGCCGATGCTAACAGCGAGAAAGACTTTATCGGTACACTCCAAGTCCAACCAGTGAAGGACCTTTACATCGGCTTGTTCGGATGGAAAGGCTCCTACACGGCCAATGGCATCACTGTTGATCGCAACCGCTACTCTTTAGGAGCCAAGTATGAGCACAATGGTTGGTCTGCCCGCGCAGAATATGCCCACCATCAGGGACAGAATATTGCCGATGCCTCTGCCGACCGTGCCGATGCTTGGTATGTCACGATGGGGGTTCCTGTCACTAGATGGCTGAAAATCTATGGGAAGTATGATGTCTATCGGGATGGTGCCGATTTTGATGGGATGAAGAGCATATATACTCTTTCACCAAATATCCAACTCCACAAGAACCTGATGTTACAGGTCCAGTACAACCATGTTGACGACCGCTCTCTCGACAAACACTACAACGAACTCTGGGCTCAGGCATATATTCGCTTCAATTTGTAATTGTTTATGGCAATCATAACCTATAAAAATGTTGGAATATCGGCATTGGCAGCCGCTGTGCCGAAGCATATTGTAGATAACTATAAGTACAATATAGACATTTTCTCTGAGGACGATGTCAAAAAGGTTGTTGACAAAGTTGGCGTATATGAGC
>R22__coassemble_878_pt1 | contig 16866 bp, 15 predicted proteins | sample R22__metabat2_low_PE_052 | metagenome-assembled genome bin R22 | reverse complement strand
ATATATTGTAAAGTGTAAAAAAAAATAGTAACTTTGCAAGAAATTTGACAAAAAAGTTCGTATTTTATTGTTTTTTTTAATTAAAAATGCTTATGAAAAAATTTTTCTCAATTATGATGTTGGTTGTTGTAGCAGCAGGTTTGGCTTTCGCTATCGGCAACAATGACGACGTTCAGAAATTGGTCTATTCTGGTAATGGCAATGAAAACGTCGGTGTGCGTGTTAACGAGTTCGCAGTGTTGAGGCAGTTGCCAGAGAACAAGAACATGAAGAAGCAGGCTACTCCAAAGACAGCTGAGGTGACTGACTGGACAGAGTGGACAGCATACGCTCTGCAAGATGAACCTAAGGGTGTATATACTTACACAGCTTTCTTTGATGGTGATGATACCTTGAACATCTACGTACGTGAGTCTGCAAGCGTTCCTACTACTAAACAGTTTAAACTGGAAAAATGGGGAATGGGTATTGACTTATTAATCAATTATGATGAGACAACAGGTCAGTGTCGTGTGCCACTGCAGAACATTGGTTACTATCATCCTACTTATAAAGACTCTATCTATATAGGTGACTTTGGTTATATGATAAGTGAATCATACCTGGATACTTATCCTTGTTCTTATGACACAGAGACAGGTTTGTTCACTCTCAATACGTTCTACACTATGAAGTCTTATATAGGTAAGGGTAGTGGTTGGTACAATTCTTCCAAACCTGAGACTTTCAAGATGTCTGGTGACTATGTGGATTACACATTCAGTGCTCCTTACACCCTTGATATCAATGACACAGAGAATTTGCCAGAGGGTGCTGACGCTGTGGCTAAGTTCATCATCGCAGATGCGGGTAAGGACATTGCTTACTATCGTCTTGGTGCATTCGATGCATTTGAATATGACGCAGAGGCTTGCAAAGAATCTATCGCAGTGACGTTCCCAACTCAGTTCGCTCCTGCAGACACTGCTACGGTAACCGTAACAGGCACTCAGGGCGCAATCTATTTCGTGGCTTACGCTTACGACAGCAACGACTCAATCGTTGCAACTACGATGACATCATCGCAACTTGAGAATAATGCTGATTGGGAAACTGTAGGTGTGCGTCCTTATCGTGATGACATATTAGGCCCTGCTTATTTCAATATTTCTACTGGATACGTTTATGACGTAGAGGTATAGCGTAACATCTACTATCCAAGTTGCTATCGTTTGAAGAACCCTTACGGCAGTCAGACTTCATTTGGTGCTAATTATTACCAGTATGAAAATGCATATATGTATTTTACCATCGATTCAGAAACTAACGCAGTTAAGCTTTATAAGAACCTCTACACTCAAGACATCGGTATCGACGTGATGGCTAAAGCTTATGGATTGGAGAGTTCTGCTCCAATATCTATATGGGGAAACAGCTGCTCTGATGGTACATTCGATGGTTATGCAATCTCTTGGCCTGTAAAGGGTATTATCTATGGTGCAGGTTCTAGCGGTTATTATGGTAATACGAATGGCTTGGAGCGTATCGTCATCAACTTCCGTGAGACGGAGGTGACTGCACCTGCTGGTGTGAACATAGAAGAGTCTGAGAAGATAACTACAAACAACTCGCTCAATACTCCTCAGTTTGAGTCGCTCACTCCTGAGGTGGCTACAGTGGATGAGAAGGGTAACGTGACTGGCGTCGCTGCTGGTACAGCACAGATTAAGGTCACACAAGAGGCTATCCTCGAATATGAGGCTCTGGACACAGTGTTGAACATAGAGGTGACGAAGGCTGACTACGACATCGCTACATACGTGTTCAATGACTCAACTGCTCTCGCGGCTTTGGGCATAGAACTCCCAGACTCTGCTGCAGGTGCAAGCCTCAATGGTAAGACTCTCACCGTGGGCGAAGTGTCAATCTCATTCGACAAGGGTGAGGCTACCACTGACCCTCGTATCTGGCACGGTGCATCATATGACTTGAAAATATATAAGAAAAACTCATTCACTGTCTCTGTCCCTGAAGGAAAGAAATTGGTAGGTATCGACGTCGTTGGTACGAAGGTGAGCCTGCTGAGCACGGACGTTGACTCTATCGTTTCACAGGTATCCAACGCACTCACTTGGGAACCTCGTGGAGCAGAGTATAGCTCGGTAGTGTTCACTACTACTGGAACACAGAACATAACATCAATCACTGTACGTTATGCTTATAGTGAACCTACAAACATAGGAACGGCAGAACTGAAGAAAACTGTTACTTCAGAGACATATAACCTCATGGGACAGAAAGTAGCAGTTATGCCTAAGGGTATTTACATAGTGAACGGAAAGAAGGTACTTTACAAATAAGTGCTGTCATCATAACAAAAAAAGGCTCGCAACAGAAAAAAGTTGCGGGCTTTTTTTGTGTATTGTTTTTTTTTTTCGTAACTTCGTGCAACATCTAAAATATAAATAAATACAGATATGGACAAAAAGATTTCTATGAACCCTAACAGGGTGGTGCAGTTTCTGAAAAAGAAACCTGAAGAATTTACTCGTGAGGACATCGTGAGATTCTGTGTGGAGAATGAGGTGGAGTGTGTGAACTTCCATTATAGTGGTTGGGACCATAAACTGAAAACTCTTAACTTCGTGCTTAATTCTCAAGAACACCTCGAGGAAATACTCGACGCAGGAGAGAGAGTGGACGGTAGCAGCCTATTCCCTTTCATAGAGGCAGGACGGAGTGACCTTTATATCATGCCTCGCATCAATACAGCCTTCGTCAACCCTTTTGCTGACGTCAATACGCTGGACTTCCTCTGTGACTATTACGACCGTGACGGCAAACCATTTGAGAGCAGTCCTCGACAGATACTACACCGTGCAAACGAGGTGTTCAAGGCAACCACAGGTATGGCGCTCCACACCATGGGTGAATTGGAGTATTACGTGGTGTCACCAATAGAAGCAAACACACAAGACACTCTCTACCAGATACCTGAACAAACGGGATATCATCAGAGTGCACCGTTCTGTAAGTTCGAAGACCTGAGGACCGATGCTATGCAGTTGATTGCACAGTGTGGTGGACAAATCAAATACGGACATTCGGAAGTGGGTAATTTCGTGCAGGATGGTAAGTTGTACGAACAGAACGAGATAGAGTTCCTACCAGTAGATATAGAGACGGCTGCAGATAACTTGGTCATCGCTGAGTGGATTATGTTCCAGTTGGCTTATGACTACGGGGTGGAGGTGACGTTCCTTCCAAAGATAACTGCCGGCATGGCTGGTAGTGGTCTGCATGTACACATGAAGTTAGTGGGTGAACAGGGTAACTGTATGACTCTCGAGGATGGTTCGCTCACAGACGACTGCAAGAAAGCGATCGCAGGACTCATGGTATCAGGCACGTCATTGCCTGCATGGGGTAACCCAAGTAGGGAGTCGTTCCAGAGACTCGTCCCTCATCAGGAAGCACCTACCAGTCTTTGTTGGTCGTTCTCCAACAGAAGTGCGTTGGTACGTGTGCCACTGGGTTGGCAACACATGCGTCAGTTCGCTGGTAAGCAGACCTTCGAGTGGAGAGCATCAGACGGTATGGCAGAACTGCATCTGCTCATGGCGGCTCTCTCTCAGGCAGCACGTCATGGTTTCAGCATGAAGGATGCGCTGGAGGTGGCAGAGCGTACGTACGTGGACCTGGGTGTCAATATTCATGATGAGAAAAACAAAGAGTTGCACGACCGTCTGCAGCAGTTGCCTACATCGCCAGCTCAGGCTGCTGAACGTCTGCAGCAGGACCGCAACATCTACACCGATGGTGGCGTGTTCTCTGACGCATTGGTAGATTACCAAATCAAGTACTTGAAGAGCTTAGCGCTGTGAGGTTAGAGCGCGGAGATTAAATCTTCGGGGGTAGTGATTTTTATATTGTCTCGGTTGCCGTCAACGAGTGTGACAGGGTAACCGAGATTTTCTATTACGCTGGCATCGTCAGTGAAGCGAGGAGTGAATGGTTGTTCGTAGGCGTTGCGCAGTAACTGTGCAGAGAAGACTTGTGGTGTCTGTACTAAACGGTAGTCTTCGCGGTCAACAATGGTGGAGGTGTGGTGGGAGAACATAGTGGGCTTACAGAGTCTTCGCATGGAGTCTACCACTGGAACGACAGGGATGGCTGTGCCTTGACTTTCTGCCGTCTGATAGCAGCGACGTATGGTGTCTGTGGAAACAAATGGACGTACACCATCGTGTACACCAATGACGTCGCAGTCTGGTGAGACTGCTAGGAGTCCGTTCTTCACAGAATGAAAGCGTTGTTCTCCACCTGCGGTGATGGTGTGGGGAATGGCGAAGGAGTACTGTCGGCAGAGTTCCTCCCAATAGTCTTGTTGGGCAGTGGGGAGGACAACGACGATCTGCATGTGTGGGTCGTAGTCGTGGAACCGCTCGATGGTGTGCATGAGGATTGGTCTGCCTTGAAGCAGCAGAAACTGTTTGGGGATGTCTCCTCCCATGCGAAGACCTTTGCCTCCTGCTACGATGATGATGGCTCTATTCATTGCAAATCATTCCTTTTCTGCAAGTGTCGCAGACGGCGTCGCCAAGGAAGTGTTGAACGATGGCAAACCCTAATTCAAAGGCTGCGCCTGGTCCTTTTGCTGTGATGAACTGTCCGTCTGTCTCAACGAGTTTTTTAGATATGACAGCCCCGTGGAGTTCGCTCTCAAAACCTGGGTAACAGGTGGCACGTACGTTATTGAGTAGTCCGAGTTTACCGAAGATGAACGGAGCAGCACAGATGGCTGCCAACATCTTACCTGAAGAGTGGTGTCGGCGTAGCAGGTCGCATAACCGCTCGTCGGCAAGGAGGTTTGATGCGCCAGGCATTCCTCCTGGAAGCATGATGATGTCGGCGTCTGAGAAGTCGCTGTCGGACATCAGCATGTCGGCTTTTATCTTTACTCCGTGAGCACTCTCTACGGTCTTGCCGGGTAGGATGGAAACCAAGGTGGTGTCGATGCCTACTCGTCGACAGATATCTACTGTGGCAAGGGCTTCACACTCTTCGAAGCCTGTTGCTAAAAATACATATAGTTTTACTTTGTTCATATATTTCTTTTCGTTATGTGATGTTCTGCTTAGTCATCGTTGTTTGAAACGATAGGTGATGGTGCCACTTTCGTTGTCTATTTCGCCTGCAGAGAACGAGGACTTGAGTGCGGCTTTCACTGCTTCTTGTGCGAGTAGGGATGACCCTGTGCGGTTGTGTGTCACTTCTGCATTCGTCACCTTTCCTGCTTTGTTGACTTTGATGGCTACGACTACTGTGCCTTCTTTCGTCTGGTCGGCATAGGTGGGTTTTGAGAGGAACTGCACTACGCGTGTACCTACTTGTGCACTCACGCCTGACTCGCCATTGCCTCCGACTCCACTCGTGGCTCCTATGTTGGAGTTGCCGTCGGGAGAGCCTTTGACTCCGTCGCCTTGTGTGTTGCCACTGCCTGTGTCTTTCTTTCCAAATCGCCCACTGATTTTAGCATTTGCATTATCCTTAGCCTTAGCCTCCTCCAAACCCCCTCCCATAGAGGGGGCTTTAGATGCCTCTCTTCTCTCACTTCTCTCACTCTTCTCTATCACTGGATTGTCAGGGTTGTCAGGATAATCAATGTCGTTTGTTGTCGTGTGGGGTGCAGGTGCTTGAGGAACATCTGGAAGGTCAGCAGTCTCTGTAGCGTCTTGTGTCTCGGGCAGGCCGGGTGAATTGAGTCCGTCGCCATCATTCATATCTCCCAGCATAACAGGTACGCCGTCATCGAGTGATGACTTATCTATTGCGTGGAGAGAGATGAACAGCATGAGAAGGAGAATCAATACGTGAATCCCCAGCGACACACTTACAGCTATCAGTTTGCGTTTACGTTCTTTTCGGTCCATTAATCGTTCTTTGGATAACGAGTGGCGAGTACCATTTTGAAGTGGTTCTCGTTGGCTACATTAAGCACTTCTACTACGTTCTTATAAGGTACGGTCTCGTCGGCGTACAGACTCACAAATACCTCTGTGGTGTCTGTCTTGGTCTTGTTGATGAGTAGAGGCAGTTGTTCAAGAGTGATGAGTTGTTCTTGGTCTTGTCCTGTTGATATGTAGAGGTTGAGGTCTTTGTCGAGGATGACACGTGAGACTACCTTCACCGGTGTCTGTTGTCGGCTTTGAGGCAGTAGCACCTTGATGGCATTGGGAGACACCATCGTACTGGTTATCATGAAAAAGATAAGAAGTAAGAAAATGATGTCGGTCATTGACGACATATTGAATGTAGGTATTACCTTAGTCCTTCGCTTCAGTGCCATATTATTCGTTCAAAAGGTCCATGAATGACATCGTCTCGCGTTCCATCTCGTTCACCACTCCGTCGATCTTACTTACGAGATAGTTGTAGGCGAAGAGCGCAACAATACCTACGATGAGTCCACCCACGGTGGTCACCATGGCTTGATAGATACCTCCGGAGAGTGTGCTTATGTCGATATTGCCTCCCGAATGAGACATCTGCCAGAAGGCTTCAACCATACCGATGACGGTGCCGAGGAATCCAATCATCGGTGCACCTCCTGCGATGGTAGAGAGTACGGGTAGGCCCTTCTCTAACTTTGCCACTTCCAGGTTGCCCGTGTTCTCAATGGCTGCCTGTATCTCTGGAGCGGGTTGCCCAATGCGACTGATACCTCTCTCAATCATGCGAGATGCAGGGTTCTTCGTTATGCGACAGTAGTTGATGGCAGAGCGGGTGTCGTTGTTCTTGACATAATCGCGGATTCGGTCCATAAAGAGAGAATCAATTCGTCCAGCCTTGCGTATAGCTATATATCTGTCTGTGAAGATGTACACAGCAATGACAGACAACACAGCCAGCACTATCATAATCCAACCACCTTGTTTCGCGAGTTCAAAAATACTTAAATCTTGCATAGTTCTTTATATCTTTTGATTGTTTCTTCGAGTCCTAAATAAAGGGCATCACAGATGAGGGCGTGCCCGATGCTTACCTCGTCAATCCATGGGATGTTTTGTATGAGATAGGCGAGGTTGTCGAGGTTCAGGTCGTGACCTGCATTGACACCGATGCCACCTTCACGTGCTGCACGTGCGGCGTTGATGAATGGCAGAATGGCTGCGCCACGGTTTGATGAATAATGTGAGGCATAGGGTTCGGTGTAGAGTTCTATGCGGTCGGTACCTGTGGTGATGGCGTGTTCAACCATCTGCACGTCGGCATTGACAAATATAGATGTGCGAATGCCTTGTTTATTGAAGTGCGTGACGACGTCGGTGAGTAAAGCGTGGTGAGTGATGGTGTCCCATCCATGGTTGGAGGTTAACTGTGTGGGGGAGTCGGGCACAAGAGTCACTTGGGTAGGGCGGACGAGGGAAACTATCTCGATGAAACGCTCATCAGGGTAGCCTTCTATATTGAATTCGGGGACGGCAGGACGGAGATTGGCAACGTCGCTCCTGCGAATGTGACGCTCATCAGGACGTGGATGGACGGTGATGCCGTCAGCACCAAACCGTAGGCAATCCAGTGCTACTTTCACAATGTCGGGGTTATTTCCACCACGTGCATTTCTTATGGTTGCAATTTTATTAATATTTACACTAAGTTTTGCCATTTCAAAAACTTTTATTATTTTTGCAAAAATAATCAAAAAAAAAAACATTTCAATAAATAAAATGATAAAAAATCATAAAATCGCACTTTTTGGTAACTCTGGTGACGAAAAAGCTAACATCGTGGCTTTACGTGTGCATAAATATGCTGAGGAGTTTGGCTTTGACGTGACGGAGACGGAGGAGTGTGTGGGTGATGCGTCTGTAGCAATATGTCTGGGTGGGGACGGTACGTTCTTGGATGTGGCGAGTAAGGTGAGAACAAATGACGTGTTGTTGGTGGGTATCAATACTGGGCACTTGGGATTCTTAACGAATTATGGTGCTGAGGAAGTGAGAGAGTTGTTTGAAGACCTCCTCGCAGAAAACTATGACGTCACGGAGCGGAGTGTGCTGCAAGTGGTGAGTGATGATATCCTGTCGGATGGCTATCCTTACGCACTGAACGAAGTGGCTATCTTGAAACATGATGTCTCTTCAATGATAACCATACGTGCGGAGATAGATGATAAGTACCTGACGACGTACCAGGCAGATGGGTTGATAGTGAGCACGCCAACAGGTTCGACAGCTTATTCTCTAAGCGTGGGGGGACCAGTCATCGTGCCTACGTTGGACGTGATGAGTATGGCACCCGTGGCACCTCACGGACTGAACGTGCGTCCGATAGTGATTGACGGACAGAGCGTGGTGACGTTGACGATAGAAAGCAGAAGCGGCAGTTTCTTGATTGCCCTCGATGGACGTAGTCATAGTGTGGCTGACGAGATGACCGTACGCATAAGGAAAGCTCCATACACGGTGAAGGTGATTTCTAAGAAAAACAGAAATTTCTTTGCTACGCTGAGAGGAAAACTGATGTGGGGAAAAGGACAAAGAGAATGATATTTAAATTAAATAAAACAAAATATTCATAGCGACAAATCGTCGTGTGGATGTGGAAACACCACAAGGGTTGCAAAGCACAAGCGCTTGTGAATGTGGTCATTGGACTTCTGTTCGTGGGTACCAGTTTGATTCATGTGGAGGTGGTGAGACAACTCACCGATGTGGCTACAAAATCGCGTACGGGCAACCTATACCACTTGGCCTTGATACTGATAGGACTGTTGTTGTTTGACTTATTGCTTCACATCGTTCAGACGTGGGTAAGGGCATTGTTGGGCGTGAAGACGCAAAACAGAATGCAACAGTATTTCTTTGGACGCATATTGAGAAGTAAATGGCACGGAATAGAGCGTTTTCATAGTGCTGACGTAATAAACAGGCTCTTTGGTGATGTGAGCGACATAGTGAATTTCATGACGGAGGTGTTGCCGTATGTGGTGGTCGTAGTGGCACAGTTCATTGCGTCGTTCGTGTACTTATACACCATGAACACCACCATGGCGTGGATCATCATCGTCGTCTGCCCAATCTTTGCCTTGCTGAGTAAGTTCTACGTCAACAAGATGCGCCGTTATTCGCGTAAGATTAAAGACAGTAACAGTGCCGTGCAGGCAATCATACAGGAGACCATACAGCACAAGATGGTTATCAAGATATTGGAACAAGGGCAGGCAATGGTAAATCGTCTGGAACGACGTCAGTCGCTCCTACGTTGTCAGGTGAAGAGCAGAGTACGCTTTTCTATCATGGCGAAGACTGCAATAAATCTCGGCTTTACTGGTAGTTCGTTGGTGGGTATGGTGTATGGTATCTTCATGTTGAATGACGGAGCAATAACCGTGGGCGTGTTGTTTGCCTTCACACAACTGATAGGTAAGATACAACGACCACTCTTGGACATGATGCGTCTGTTGCCTTCGTTCATAAGCAGCTTCACTTCGTCGGAACGTCTTATGGAGCTGGAGGAACTGCCGTTGGAGAAGATGAACGAGGTGGAGACTCCTGAGTCAAAGTCAAAAAATGACGTGATGGAAAATCGTCCTGTTGGTATTCGTTTCACAGACGTGAATTATAGTTATAATGGCAAGCGACAGGTGCTGAATCAATTCTCGTTTGACTTCAAACCTGGCGAGTTCACAATTATCTTGGGAGAAACGGGTGCAGGCAAAACCACCTTGTTGCGACTGATGGTGGCGCTTGCAGAACCACAGAATGGAGAGGTGTGTGTGTATGACGAGAGTGGAACGGAGGTGGTGACACCAGAACATAGAAGACTCTTTTCTTACGTGCCACAAGGAAACACTCTCTTCTCAGGAACGATACGAGATAACCTCTTATTGGGTAATCCTGATGCTACAACTGAAGAGATGTACGAGGCATTGCGCTTGGCAAAGGCAGAGTTTGTCAATGACTTACCTGATAAACTCTATACTATGTGTGGCGAACAGGGTGGAGGACTCTCTGAGGGACAGGCTCAGCGCATAGCTATTGCACGTGCTATCTTGCGTCCTTGTAAGATATTGTTGCTTGACGAGGCTACCTCTGCACTCGATATGTCAACGGCAGAAGGTGTGCTTCAAAATATAAAGCAACACTTTGAGGGAATAACAATAATACTGGTGACTCATCGCACTACGGCGACGAACTACGCTACAACAACTTTAAGGCTTGTTTGATGACGGTCTCGACGGAAGCGTCTGGGGTGTCTTGAAGTATCTGTTTCACGACTTTCACAACACTACCAGCATTGAAACCAAGCAGTTTCAAAGCGTTGGTTGCTTCGTCATAGACTTCAGTGTTGATAGGAGCAGTTGATGTTGACGTACCTGTGGCGTCAATAAGTATGTTATCGACCTTGTCTTTCAGTTCGACGATAATCTTCTGAGAAGTCTTCTTACCAAGTCCTTTCACCGTGCTGAGCATCTTGTCGTTGTCAGTAGCAATGATACTGGCCAATTCGGCAGGCGAGAAGGCGCTGAGAATCATACGCGCCGTGTTGCCACCTACACCAGACACACTGATGAGTTGGAGAAAAAACTGTCGTTCGTCCTTCGTGGCAAACCCGTAGAGTACGTAAGCATCTTCTCGGATGGCTTCATAGACATAGAGCTTGGCTGTCTCCTTGTTTAACACTGCGGTGTAGGTATTCAGCGTTATATTCAGATAATACCCCACACCATTACAGTCTATCACTGCAGCGGTAGGCGTCAACTCGTCAACCTGTCCTCTTACAAATTCAATCATAACTGCTTATCGTAAAATGAAGTGTAGATGACGATTGAACATAACCTTATGCAATTCCATTCCAATCAAGAGACTGAGAGCAATGGCTAAAAGTATGGAACATGCTTCACTGGCATTGGAGGAAACGAGTTCAAACTTTTGAATGGTTGCGTTATATATTGCAAAAAAGAGTTGTGTGTCTGGGATGACGGTCATGACGGTTCCAACAAAGAAGGTCGTCGTAGGAGAGTTGTGTAGCTTAGAAAACATGGCTACGAGGATGTACGTGAAACAAAGTGCAAAGAAGATGCTGACACAAAGCATGTTACTGTCATTCACTAAGACTGTCGTTTCACCTTCATTAACCATCTCTGTCAATAGAGATGACACCACTTCGCCACAGAAATTCTGAATGAGAAAAGCAAAGAGACCAATACCACCGATTGACCACAGATACTGTGAAGGGATGGAGTACAATACAGAGAAACCAATCGGTGCGAGGAAGGCACAGAAGAGTTTGCGCATCACTCCAAATGAATAAGAGTCGTCGGTTGTGAATGGCTGAGTGAAGGTAGGGTCAAAAACAAGGACATTGAGGAGGTTGACCATCAAGACTGCACCACCAAAAATAACAAACACAACGATAAGGAAGTGTGCTAATTGGTTCAAACCACACACGTAATCACCTCTGTAGATGTCTTTTAAAGAGTTGATGAGGTCAAGCGCAGGTACTAATGTCAAGCAACAGGCAATGACAATCCGTGTGGAAGCGATGGTGTTTCCAAGTCCCATGTGGAAGGAGAACATACATACTAATGTTGCAAAGAAGGTGGTGAGAAGTGTCCCAAATAAAGGAGTCATCTTCTCGGTCAAGAAATATTTAAAAGAGAAGGTGAAAATGACACTGATCATCGTGGCAGCTAAGTCACCCCAACTACCACCCAAGATACCACAAATGGTGCCTCCAGCAAGGGCTGCACCGAGAATTCTCCAGATGAGTGGTGTAGGGAGCGTCTGTCTTATCTCTTCCAATTGAGTACGAGCATCTTCAAGCGACAACTCGTGCTGCACGATGCGACGACATAGTTCTGTGAGTTTGCCTACTATGTTCAGATTTGGTTCTTTTCTGCGGATGAGAGTCATCTTGAGTTCATGACAAGAGACATCTTCAGCTTTATTGGCTTCGGTGATGATAAATGAATTACCAAGCGTAGAGATGTCGTACGATTTTTCACCATAATAAGTAGCAACCTTCTGTACAAGTTCACACGTCAATGCAGTGTCTGCACCGTAACGAATCAATAAACGTCCAATCTGTGATGCAAAGTCAAGTACTTCGTTATTGGCGTATTTATTCATAATAATGTGTATTTTAATTTTTTGCAAAGATAACAAAAAAAAGGACGTTGTCAAAAAAAAATATAAAATAATTTTGTGTTGTGCAAAAAAAACACTAACTTTGCACCGCAATTCGGAGACGGATTGGATGATGGTGGATGTAGTTCAGTTGGTTAGAGCGTCAGATTGTGGTTCTGAATGTCGTCGGTTCGAGTCCGACCCTCCACCCACTCACAAGAGGAGACATTGCTTTGGTGCAATGTCTTTTTTTTTCCTTTTTTTGCTCTTTTTCAAAAAAATGATTAACTTTGCACACCAAAACGAAAATAGGATTGTAAGAATATGGACGATTATCCGGCGAATAAACAGGTGTGACGGATGAGAAGTGAAGCATAGTAACTACTCATTCCAAGTGATGCGTGGCATCAGGGTTAGTGATAGAAACGACATTAACTCAAAAGAAAAATGAGTAGTAAGTAGAATTATAATAAAAAAATTCTAAATTAAACTATGCGTACATATTGGAATTTCAATAACGGCATAAAACAAGAGGATGCTTGGGCTCCAGGATTATGGACTCAAGTAACTTGTCCTGTGGAAGAAGATGCCAAGTTTTTAATTAAAGAGTTGGGTATGCCTGATTACTTCCTTTCAGATATCGCCGATACGGATGAGCGTGCTCGTTATGACTACGACGAGGGGTGGTTGATGATAATCTTACGTATTCCACACCTGAAAAATATCTCTTCACGCAGTCCTTATACAACTATACCACTCGGTGTTGTAGTGAAGGATGATAAGATAATAACTATTTGTCATCATGAGACACGTATGATGGTTGATTTCCTTAATCATCAGATGCGACGTGGAGAGGGTTTTATAGACTCTACAGACTTGGTGTTTAGGCTGTTCCTCAGTGCGAGCGTGTGGTATCTGAAATACTTGAAGCAGGTGAATGGACTGATTGATAAGGCAAAACGTAACCTGGATCATCAGATTGATAACCAAGACTTGGTGGGACTGTCGCGACTGCAAGATAGCTTGACATATTTCGTGACCTCAATCCGTGGTAACGAGACCTTGCTATCTAAACTGAGATATAGACTGCCTGTGGATGACTTAGATGCGGAACTGATTGAGGACGTTAATATTGAGATGCAACAGGCAAGAGAGACGACACAAATCTATACAAATATCCTTGAGAGTACGATGGATACGTACGCTAACCTTATCAATAATAGTATGAATAAGGTTATGCGATTGTTGACGTCGCTCAATATGATCGTGATGTTACCTACGTTGATTGCGAGTTTATTCGGTATGAACCTTGTAAACGGTATGGAGCAGTCAAAGTGGGGGTTCGTGGTGGCAATAGTGATTTCTGTAGTAGTGACCATCATAGGTTGGCTTTACTTCAGAAAGAAACGCTGGCTGTAAGTGAAAAATGTGATGTAAAGAGAATAGTTGTATGATTTTCTATTTTTCAGGCACAGGAAACAGTAGGTGGGTGGCAGAGGAGTTAGCGAATAAACTGCGCACGCAGTTGTTGTTCATACCTGATGTGGACATCACACAGACTTTTACATTAGAGAAAAACGAAAAACTGGGTTTCGTCTTTCCATGCTACGCTTGGGCTATCCCTGAATTCATCGTGGAATTCATTAAGAAACTGAAGGTGGAGAATGTGTCATATTTGTATTATGCGTGTACCTGTGGAGATGATACTGGACGCCTAAAAGAACAGTTCTGTAAGGTCGTGGCAGAAAAAGGGTGGACGTGTGACTTGGGCTATGAAATAAAAATGCCTGAGTCGTATGTGTGTCTCCCATTTTTTGATGTAGATAGTAAAGAAAAAGAACAACGCAAATACAACGTAGCACAGCAACGTGTGAATGACTTGGTGGATGACCTGTTAGACAGCAGACGTGGAATATTTAATCTCCTTCAAGGTGTACTGCCAAGGACGAAGAGTACAGTGTTGAAGTGGGGTTTTGACAAGTGGTGTATGACCCCTAAACGATTTGTCGCTAATGTGCAGTGTACACAATGTGAGACTTGTGTGACGGAGTGCCCTATGAAAAACATAAGTCTGATGAATGGACAAATTCACTGGGGAGATAACTGTGTTATGTGTTTACGCTGCTATCATTCATGCCCACAACATGCTGTGGAATGGGGAAAATACACGCGCAAGCACGGTCAATATTTAAAAAAGGGGTGAAATACTTGGTTATTTCACTTTTTTTTTATATTTTTGCACCTTGAAAAGTTATGCACTGAGGTGAGAAGAATCGTGCTTTATCATACTAAAACATTATCTCAGTCAATTGTGGGCTGTTGCTTGCTGATTGCCTGTCTGATGATGCTGCTGTTGTTGTCTTGTAATCAAAGTGTGTCAGATGACGACGTCGAAGACGATGACGTAAATGTGACTGATACCATAGGCGACAGCCTATGGATAAAAAGCATATATATGGACGTGGTGGTGTGTGATGACTCTGGCGAACAACTGGTGTTGATAGATAGCATTCAAGAAAAAACCTCTTTTTATCTGCCTGACGGAAGAGTGGTAAAAGAGAAATTGAAAATACCGCACATTGGAGTACTCACATATCAATACAATAACCAAAATAGGTTGATAAATATTGCTTCAACAATTGATAAAACAATAGAGTATTCTTATGATAAAAGTGATACATTATGTATCGCAAAGAGATACAAAGGAGAGAAGTTCCCAATGGAAACATATTCTTATTACCCCAACGGCAATGTGAAATGTGTCAATACATACGATGAGAAAAGTGGAAAATTGCTGATGAAATGTCAGCATTTCTATAAGCGAGGATTGGTGGTGTGTGATTCTGTATTTACCACAGATAACAAAGACGCGTATATACCATTGGAAGTGCATCTCTATTCGTATAACGGACATCATGACATAGTAGAAGAACTGATAGTGAATAGTTTCGAAGGGAATATAAGGAGAGAATATGAGTATCGATTGTTTGATAAGCAAGGCAATTGGTTGGAGTGTATGGAATATGAGACGCATGAGTTTAATGATGGAGAAGATAAAGAAATAACAATATATCACTTATTTAGACAAATAGAATATGGAACTAAGTAGTAAGTATAGTCCTTCAGAGATTGAAGGCAAATGGTATGAGTATTGGGAGAAGAATAATCTTTTTAGTTCAAAGCCTGATGGTCGCAAACCATATACAATAGTGATTCCGCCACCAAATGTGACAGGTGTGTTACACATGGGGCACATGTTGAATGAGACCATTCAAGATATCCTTGTTCGTAAGGCAAGAATGGATGGTAAGAATGCTTGTTGGGTGCCTGGTACAGACCACGCAAGTATTGCTACTGAAGCCAAAGTAGTCAATCGTTTGGCAGAAAAAGGTATTAAGAAGACAGACCTCACACGTGAGGAGTTCTTAAAGCACGCTTGGGAGTGGACAGATGAACACGGTGGCATCATCCTGAAACAACTACGCCGACTTGGTGCAAGTTGTGATTGGAAACGTACGGCATTCACGATGGATGAAGAACGTTCAAAGTCGGTTATCAAGGTGTTTGTGGATTTGTACAGAAAAGGCCTGATATATCGTGGTGTCAGGATGGTGAACTGGGACCCTAAAGCACTCACGGCTTTATCGGATGAGGAAGTAGTCTATAAGGAAGAACAGAGTAAATTGTATTATCTCAGGTATTACGTGGAGGGAGAAGACAAGTACGCTGTCGTAGCAACTACACGTCCTGAGACTATCATGGGCGATACAGCTATGTGTATCAATCCAAATGACGAAAAGAACCAATGGCTCAAAGGAAAAAAAGTAATTGTTCCACTCGTTGGCAGAGTAATTCCTGTGATAGAAGACGAATATGTAGATGTTGAGTTTGGTACTGGGTGTTTGAAGGTCACTCCTGCTCATGATGTAAATGACTATATGCTTGGAGATAAGCACGGGCTTGAGTCTATTGATATATTTAATGACGATGGTACGTTGAGCGAAGCAGCCGGCATGTACGTAGGAATGGACCGATTTGATGTGAGACGACAAATAACGAAAGACCTGGAAGCAGCAGGATTGTTGGAAAAGGTAGAGGATTATGTGAATAAAGTGGGATGCTCAGAGAGAACTGGTGTGGCAATAGAACCAAAATTGTCAATGCAGTGGTTCTTGAAGATGAAGCATTTTGCAGATATGGCTTTGCCACCTGTGATGAATGATGAAATTCAGTTCCACCCAGCCAAATATAAAGTAACTTATAAGAACTGGCTTGAAAACATAAAAGACTGGTGTATCAGTCGTCAGTTGTGGTGGGGACACCGCATCCCAGCATATTATTTGCCAGAAGGTGGGTTCGTGGTTGCAGAGACTCCAGAAGAGGCGTTGATGTTAGCCAATGAAAAACGAGAAACGCCACTCACGATAGATGACTTGAGACAAGATGAAGATGCTTTAGATACGTGGTTCTCTAGTTGGTTGTGGCCAATCAGTCTGTTTGACGGAATCAACAACCCAAATAACGAAGAGTTACAGTATTATTATCCTACATCATGTCTCGTTACAGGTCCAGACATAATCTTCTTCTGGGTGGCCAGGATGATTATGGCAGGATATGAATACATGGGTAAGATGCCGTTCAAAGATGTCTATTTCACTGGTATCGTACGAGATAAACTCGGAAGGAAGATGAGCAAGAGCCTTGGTAACTCTCCAGACCCATTGAAACTCATAGATCAGTTTGGTGCAGATGG
>R22__coassemble_450_pt1 | contig 27086 bp, 39 predicted proteins | sample R22__metabat2_low_PE_052 | metagenome-assembled genome bin R22 | reverse complement strand
ATCTTCTACAATGCATTAGAGGTTGTAAAAAATAAAATGAAAGATGTGGAACTTGCTCCGCTGGATATTTGGAAGAAAGCTCTTGATAATATCACTCCTATGGTAGAGGTGAAATCTCGTCGTATCGGTGGTGCCACTTTCCAGGTACCTACAGAAATTCGTCCCGACAGAAAAGAGGCTATTTCTATGAAGAATATGATTCAGTTTGCTCGTAAGCGTTCAGGAAAGAATATGGCGGAGAAGTTGTCTGCTGAAATTATGGATGCATACAATGAGCAGGGTGGTGCATTTAAGAGAAAAGAGGATATGCATCGTATGGCTGAGGCTAACCGTGCATTTGCTCACTTCAAGTTCTAAGAGAGGAGTTGAATATTATATATAAATAAGGTATAGAAAGAGGAAAAGGAAATGGCGAAAAGAGATTTGCAGTTGACGCGTAATATTGGTATCATGGCCCACATTGATGCGGGTAAAACAACGACGTCTGAACGTATATTGTTCTACACAGGATTGACTCACAAAATCGGCGAGGTGCATGATGGCGCAGCAACAATGGACTGGATGGCACAAGAGCAAGAGCGTGGTATCACTATCACTTCAGCTGCGACAACGACTTATTGGGAGTGGAACGGTAATAAATATAAAATCAACTTGATTGATACTCCGGGACACGTTGACTTCACTGCGGAGGTGGAGCGTTCTTTACGTGTGCTTGACGGAGCTGTAGCTGCTTATTGTGCAGTAGGCGGTGTGCAACCTCAGAGCGAGACGGTGTGGCGTCAGGCTGATAAATACAATGTTCCTCGTATAGGTTATGTGAACAAGATGGACCGTTCTGGTGCGAACTTTTTTGAGGTTGTTCGTCAGATGCAGGAGATGCTTGGCGCTAATCCTTGCCCTATTGTTATACCTATTGGCGCAGAGGAGAAGTTCAAAGGTGTGGTTGACCTCATCAAGATGAAGGCTATCGTTTGGCATGATGAAACGATGGGTGCTAATTACACTGAGGAAGAAATCCCAGCAGACCTTGTGGCTGAAGCAAATGAGTGGAGAGAAAAACTCCTGGAGAATGCTGCTAACTTTGATGATGCTTTGATGGAGAAGGTTTTGGAAGATCCAGATTCTATTACAGCAGACGAAATCATTGCAGCTATTCGTAAGGGTACAGTGCAGATGGAGGTGACTCCTATGTTTTGTGGTTCTTCGTTTAAGAACAAGGGTGTACAAACATTACTTGATTATGTGTGTGCATTCTTACCTTCTCCATTAGACAATCCTGTTATCGTTGGTACAGAGCCAGGAACGAAAGAGGAAACGGAGCGTAAGGCAGATGAGGACGACAAGACAGCTGCTCTTGGTTTTAAGATTGCTACTGATCCATACGTTGGACGACTCACATTTATTCGTGTTTATTCAGGTAAGGTGGTTGCGGGTTCTTATGTGTATAATACTCGTTCTGGAAAGAAAGAAAGAGTAAGTCGTCTCTTCCAAATGCACTCAAATCACCAGAATCCAGTTGACGAAATATGTGCTGGTGATATAGGTGCAGTAGTAGGTTTGAAGGATATTCATACGGGCGATACTCTTTGTGATGAGAATGCGCCAATTGTGCTTGAGTCAATGGATTTCCCTGATCCAGTGATTGGTATTGCGGTAGAGCCAAAGACTCAGAAAGACCTTGATAAATTATCTGTTGGTTTGGCGAAATTAGCAGAAGAAGACCCTACATTTACTGTTCGCACAGATGAACAAAGTGGACAGACAGTTATATCTGGTATGGGTGAACTTCATTTGGATATTATCATTGACCGTTTGAAGCGAGAGTTTAAGGTAGAGTGTAACCAAGGAAAACCTCAGGTTAATTATAAGGAAGCGATCACAAGCACTGTCAATCTGCGTGAGGTATATAAGAAGCAGAGCGGTGGACGTGGTAAGTTTGCTGATATCATAGTAGAGGTAGGTCCTATAGATGAAGATTACAAAGAAGGTGGACTTCAGTTTGTTGATGAGGTAAAGGGTGGAAATGTGCCAAAAGAATTCATTCCGTCTGTACAGAAAGGTTTCACAAGTGCCATGCAAAATGGTGTGCTTGGTGGATTCCCAATGGACAGCATGAAGGTGAGACTTATTGATGGTTCGTTCCATCCGGTAGATTCCGATCAACTCTCTTTTGAGATTTGTGCACTACAGGCTTATAAGCACGCTTGTTCGCAGGCTAAACCAGTGTTGATGGAACCTATTATGAAACTAGAGGTTGTCACTCCAGAAGAAAATATGGGTGATGTTATTGGTGACCTTAACAAACGCCGTGGACAAGTGGAAGGTATGGATACCAGTCGTTCAGGTGCAAGAATTGTGAAGGCAATGGTTCCACTGGGAGAAATGTTTGGTTATGTGACTGCATTGAGAACTATTACTTCAGGTAGAGCAACTAGTACAATGACTTATGACCATCATGCTCCAGTAAGCAGTAGCATTGCAAAGACAGTGTTGCAAGAAGTAGGTGGACGAGTGGATTTGGTGTAATTTAAAAATGAAAGTAAAACGCCTCGCCTAGCGAATGACTCTTAGGCGGAGCAAAAAAATAAAATAATAAACAAACAAAAAAAGAAAAGACAATGAGTCAGAAAATTAGAATTAAGTTGAAGAGTTACGATCACAATCTAGTGGATCGTTCTGCAGAGAAGATCGTAAAGACAGTGAAAGCAACCGATGCTACAGTAAGTGGTCCTATTCCACTTCCAACTCACAAGAGAATTTACACGGTGAATAGAAGTACGTTCGTAAACAAGAAGTCTCGCGAGCAGTTTGAGCTCAATATCTATAAGAGATTGATTGATATTTACAACGCAACTCCAAAAACTGTGGATTCACTGATGAAACTTGAACTCCCAAGTGGTGTTGAAGTTGAAATCAAGGTATAGTACATATACATTGCGAAGAAAAGCAAAACTAAATTAGATACATTAATTAATTATTAACAAAAAAGTTAGAAATGCCAGGATTATTAGGAAAGAAAATCGGAATGACATCCGTTTTCAGTGCCGATGGAAAAAATCTTCCATGCACTGTTATTGAAGTAGGTCCTTGTGTTGTAACTCAAATCAAAACTGTCGAAAAAGATGGTTATGCAGCAGTTCAGCTTGGCTATGAAGACGCCAAAGAGAAGAACACTACAAAACCAATGAAAGGACATTTTGCTAAGTCAGGTACAACACCAAAGAGACACTTGGCCGAGTTCACTTTTGAAGAGGAACATCAGTTGGGCGACGTTATTACAGTCGAGTATTTCAACGATGCAACCTTTGTAGATGTTGTTGGTACCTCTAAAGGTAAAGGATTCCAAGGTGTCGTAAAACGCCACGGTTTTGGAGGTGTAGGACAAACAACACACGGTCAGGACGACCGTCTGCGTAAACCAGGTGCTATAGGTGCCTGCGCTACTCCATCAAGGGTTTATAAGAACCTGAGAATGGGTGGTCAGATGGGAAATGTGCAGGTGACAACTCACAATCTGCAAGTAATTAAGGTTATCCCAGAACACAATCTCCTTCTCGTCAAGGGTAGTGTTCCTGGAAGTAAAGGTTCAATCGTAACAATTAAGAAGTAATGGAAGTTTCAGTTTTAAACATTAAAGGTCAAGAGACTGGTAAGAAGGTTGAATTGGACGACGCTATCTTCGGAATTGAACCTAACGATCATGTCCTTTATATGGCCGTAAAGCAGTACCTCGCAGCTCAGCGTCAAGGTACTCACAAGTCAAAGGAAAGAAGCGAGATTACAGGAAGTACTCGCAAGTTGATACGCCAGAAAGGTGGTGGTGGTGCACGTAGAGGTGACATCAAATCACCAGTTCTCAGAGGCGGAGGCCGTGTATTTGGTCCACGCCCACGCAACTACTGGTTTAAGCTTAACAAGAAAGTAAAAGACCTTGCACGTCGTAGTGCTCTCAGCTATAAGGCACAGCAAAATGCTATCGTAGTACTTGAAGACTTCAATTTTGAAGCACCAAAGACTAAGCAGTTTGTTGAGATGCAAAAAGCGTTAGGAGTGGATAGCAAGAAATTGCTTCTTGTCCTTCCAGAAGGAAGTAATAATGTAGCTCTCTCTGCTCGTAATCTGCAGAAGGTACAAGTCATCAACGCAGCAAATATCAATACTTATGGTGTGATGAATGCAAACGTAGTGGCATTGACAGAGAGCGCACTTGAGTTGGTAACAAATATTTGTAAATAAAGGAGGTACAATATGGCATACGTAATTAAACCGCTGGTGACTGAGAAGATGACAAACATCACTGAAAAGCAGTCAAACAAGTTTGGCTTTATTGTAAATCCAAAAGCCAACAAGATTGAGATTAAAAAAGAGATAGAAGAAAAGTATAACGTGAACGTAGTTTCAGTTAACACAATGCGCTATGCAGGTAAAAGCAAACAACGCTATACTCGTGCAGGCGTCATCAAAGGTCGTCAAGATGCTTACAAGAAAGCAATTGTGACATTGAAGGAAGGCGAAACTATAGATTTCTTTAGTAACATTTAAATAAAAATGGGTATTCGTAAATTTAGACCTATTACTCCAGGTCAAAGACACAAAGCTATTGGTACTTTTGATGATGTTACTACATCGGTACCAGAAAAATCGCTTGTATTCGGCAAGAAGAGTACAGGTGGTCGTAACAACACAGGTCGTATTACCGTTAGATACAGAGGTGGTGGCCATAAGAAACTTCTCCGTGTTGTCGATTTCAAGCGAGATAAAGATGGAATCCCTGCAGTAGTGAACACAATTGAGTACGATCCAAATCGTTCAGCTCGTATTGCACTACTCTTCTATGCAGATGGTGAAAAACGTTACATCGTAGCTCCAAACGGACTGAAAGTAGGCGACACACTTATGTCTGGTGAAACTGCAACTCCAGACCTTGGAAACACCCTTCCTCTCCAGAACATTCCAGTTGGTACTGTTATTCACAATATCGAACTGCGTCCTGGTCAAGGTGCCAAGATGGTACGCTCTGCTGGTAACTTCGCGCAGCTGACCTCTCGCGAAGGCCGTTATTGCGTGATTAAACTCCCTTCAGGAGAAATCCGCAAGGTTCTTTCTGTTTGTCGTGCCACAATCGGTAGCGTTAGTAATTCTGACCATGCCCTTGAGTCATCAGGTAAGGCAGGTCGCTCTCGTTGGTTAGGACGTCGTCCTCATAACCGTGGTGTAGTAATGAACCCTGTAGATCACCCAATGGGTGGTGGTGAAGGACGCCAGTCAGGTGGACACCCACGCTCACGCAATGGTCTCTATGCAAAGGGTCTCAAGACTCGTGCACCTAAGAAGGCATCAAGCAAGTACATTATCGAAAGACGTAAAAAGTAAAAAATTATGAGTAGATCACTTAAAAAAGGTCCATATATTAACGTCCAGCTTGAAAAGAAAGTTCTTGCTATGAACGAAAGTGGCAAAAAAAGCGTTATCAAATCTTGGGCTAGAGCTTCAATGATTTCCCCAGATTTTGTGGGACATACAATTGCAGTTCATAATGGTAATAAGTTTATTCCTGTTTACATCACAGAAAATATGGTAGGACACAAACTCGGTGAGTTCAGTCAGACTCGTACATTCCGTGGTCACGCAGGTAATAGAAAGAAGTAAAAAATAAAAAAAGATAATGGGATCAAGAAAAAAATTAATGGCCAATCGTATTAAGGAGGCCAAGAAGACTCAGTACTTCGCAAGTCTGAGAAATGTCCCTTCTTCTCCACGTAAGATGCGTTACGTTGCAGATCTTATTAGAGGCATGGAAGTAACTAAGGCATTAGCTACACTTAAGTTTTGCTCAAAAGATGCTTCAAATGATCTGGAAAAACTGGTTCGTAGTGCTATTGCAAATTGGGAACAGAAGAATGAGCGTAAAGCAGAAAATGGTGAACTCTACATCAGCAGAATCTTTGTTGACGAAGGCGTGGCTCTCAAAAGAATGCGTCCAGCTCCACAAGGAAGAGGATTTAGAATTCGTAAGCGTTCAAACCACGTCACAATATTTGTTGACGCAAAAACAAAAGAGGAGGATTAATTATGGGACAGAAATGTAATCCGATTAGTAACCGTCTCGGAATCGTAAGAGGATGGGATTCAAACTGGTTCGGCGGAAAGAACTTCGGAGACAATATTCTCGAAGATAGCAAAATCCGTAAGTATCTTAATGCTCGTCTTGCAAAAGCAAGCATTTCAAAGATTGTGATTGAACGTACACTTAAGTTGGTCACTATAACAGTATGTACTGCACGTCCAGGTGTTATCATCGGTAAAGCAGGAAGTGAAGTTGATAAACTTAAAGAAGAACTCAAGAAGTTAACTGACAAAGATATCCAGATTAACATAAACGAAATTAAGCGTCCAGAACTTGATGCAGTGATAGTTGCAAATAGTATTGCTCGTCAGATTGAAGGCAAGATGGCTTATCGCCGTGCTATTAAAACAGCTATCGCTAACACAATGCGTTCTGGTGCAGAAGGAATAAAGGTTCAAATTTCAGGTCGTCTTAACGGCGCCGAGATGTCTCGCTCAGAAATGTATAAAGAAGGACGTACTCCTCTTCATACTCTTCGTGCAGACATAGATTACAGTTTGGCAGAGGCACTTACTAAAGTTGGTTTGCTTGGTATCAAGGTGTGGATTTGTCGTGGTGAGAAGTTTGGTAAACAGGATTTGACTCCGAACTTTACTTCACAAAAAGAAACTGGTCGTGGTGGTGCACGTGGTGGCGAGCGTAAATTTAAAAACAGGAAGTCTAACCGTTAATTCACACAACTATGTTACAGCCTAAAAGACAAAAATATAGAAGACCGCAAAAAGGTCGTGGACGTTTGAAAGGTGTTGCTCACAGAGGCACAGAACTTTCATTTGGAAGTTTCGGAATAAAAGCACTTCAAACACGTTGGATTTCTGCACAGCAAATAGAAGCAGCCCGTGTTGCTATAACTCGTTATATGCAACGTCAAGGACAAGTGTGGATTCGCATATTCCCTGATAAACCAATCACAAAGAAACCTGCAGATGTACGTATGGGTAAAGGTAAGGGAGATCCTTACAAGTATGTATTCCCAGCAAAACCAGGTTCTATTCTTTTTGAGGTTGAAGGAGTACCATATGATGTTGCTAAGGAAGCACTCCGTCTTGGAGCTCAAAAACTTCCTACTACAACTAAGTTTATTGTTAGACGTGATTACGATAAGGAGGCTTAATTATGAAGATTACAGAAATAAGAGAACTGACTACTGCTGAATTGCAGGAACGTCTTGACACAGAGGTAGCTAACTACACAAATATGAAGTTTAACCACCATGTATCTCCTGTTGAAGATCATTCACAGATTAAGAAGTCTCGTCGTACAATCGCCCGCATGAAAGGTGAACTGCGTCAGAGAGAGTTAAACAAGTAAAACAAAGCACCGTATGGAATCAAGAAATTTAAGAAAACAGAGAACAGGTGTTGTAGTAAGCAATAAGATGGATAAAACTATCGTCGTTGCTACTAAATTCAAAGAGAAACACCCTATATATGGTAAGTTCGTTGGTAAAACCAAGAAATACCATGCTCATGATGAAAAGAACGAGTGCAATGTTGGTGACACAGTACTTATCATGGAGACTCGTCCATTGAGCAAAACTAAAAGATGGAGATTAGTTAACATTGTAGAAAGGGCTAAGTAATTATGATACAAGTAGAATCAAGATTGACAGTTGCAGACAACAGTGGCGCACGCGAAGTGTTATGTATCCGAGTACTCGGAGGTACACGTCGCCGTTATGCTAGTGTTGGTGACACAATTGTCGTAACCGTTAAGAACGTAATCCCTTCAAGTGAAATTAAGAAGGGTACAGTTACTAAAGCTTTGATAGTTCGCACAAAGAAAGAAGTGCGTCGTACAGATGGTTCTTATATCCGTTTTGATGACAACGCATGTGTACTTCTTACAAATACAGGAGAACTCCGAGGAAGTCGTATCTTTGGTCCTGTTGCTCGCGAACTCCGTGCTGTTAATATGAAAGTAGTATCGTTAGCTACTGAGGTACTTTAACATTAAGAATTAAAAGTAATGAGCAAATTACATATTAAAAAAGGTGACACGGTAATCGTGAACGCAGGTAATAACAAGGGACAGAAAGGTAAAGTCCTCGATGTACTTGTTGAGAAGCAACGTGCCGTTGTCGAGGGTGTAAATATAGTTTCAAAAAGCACAAAACCTAGTGCTGCACACCCACAAGGAGGTATTGTAAAACAGGAAGCTCCAATTCACATCTCTAACCTTAATGTAGTTGACCCTAAGACAGGAAAAGCAACACGAGTAGGGAGAAAATTGGGCGCTGACGGTAAGTTAGTTCGTTATGCAAAAAAATCAGGGGAGGAACTGAAATGAGTACAACTGCAAATTTGAAGAACGTGTACAAGGAGCAAATTGCTCCTGCACTTATGAAACAGTTTAACTATTCTTCTCCTATGCAGATTCCTGTATTGAAGAAGATAGTAGTCAACCAAGGACTTGGTATGGCAACTGCTGACAAGAAAGTGATAGAGGTTGCTCTGACTGAGATAGCTCAGATCACAGGTCAAAAACCTGTGGCAACTATGTCTAAGAAAGACATCTCAAACTTCCATCTTCGCAAGAAGATGCCTATTGGCGTGATGGTTACACTGAGAAGACAACGTATGTATGAGTTCCTTGAGAAACTCGTACGCGTAGCTCTCCCACGTATTCGTGACTTCAAAGGTATTGAAAGTAAGTTTGATGGTCGTGGTAATTATACTCTTGGTATCCAAGAGCAGATAATCTTCCCAGAAATCAATATTGACCAAGTTGATAAGATTATGGGTATGAATATCACATTCGTGACATCTGCTCAGACTGACGAAGAGGGTTATGCTCTCCTAAAAGCATTTGGTTTACCATTTAAAAACGCTGATAAATAAGCAAAACTATGGCAAAAGAATCAATGAAAGCACGTGAAGTAAAGCGTGCAAGACTTGTCAAGAAGTATGCAAACAAACGTGCAGCACTGAAGAAGATCGTTGCTACAGGAGAACCAGAAGAAGCATACGAAGCATCTCGTAAGCTTCAGGAGATTCCTAAGAACGCTAACCCAATTCGTCTGCATAACCGTTGCAAACTCACTGGTCGTCCAAAGGGTTATCTTCGTCAGTTCGGAATATCACGTATTCAGTTCCGCGAGATGGCTTCAGCAGGACTTATTCCTGGTGTAAAGAAGGCAAGTTGGTAGAACAAAATTGAGTGTTTAACTAATTATTATTAAATATTGTCGGGATTTAGCCCGATTAATTTAACAAAATTATGACAGATCCAATAGCAGATTATCTAACGAGACTGAGAAATGCAATTCAGGCGAGACATAAAATCGTCGAAATCCCAGCCTCAAACTTGAAGAAGGAGATCACAAAAATTCTCTTCGACAAGGGCTATGTACTAAATTATGCATTCCTTGAGGACGGCCCACAAGGTACCATCAAGATTGCACTCAAGTACGACAGCCAAAAGGCAAGCGCTATCAAGAGCTTGCAGCGCGTGTCACGTCCAGGACTTCGTAAGTACACTGGGTATAAGGACATGCCAAATGTAATTAACGGATTAGGTATAGCAATTATATCTACATCCAAGGGTGTAATGACAGATAAAGAAGCTTCTGAACTGAAAATCGGTGGTGAAGTTCTTTGTTATGTATATTAAAAGAAGGAGGATGTATAATGTCTAGAATTGGTAAATTGCCTATTAGTATTCCTGCAGGAGTGACAATCACTCATAAGGATGACATTGTAACTGTTAAAGGTCCAAAAGGTGAGCTTTCACAATATGTTAATCCAGCAGTGAAAGTAAACATTGAGGATGGTCAGATAACAATGGAAGAAAACATGGAACTCATGCAAGACAATACAAAGCAACGTCACGCATTCCATGGTTTATATCGTTCTCTTATCAATAACATGGTGGTCGGAGTATCTGAGGGTTATAAGAAAACTCTCCAAATAGTCGGTGTAGGTTATCGTGTTTCAAACAATGGAAATATACTCGATCTTCAGCTTGGTTACTCACACTCTATCTTATTTGTACTTCCAAAAGAAATAAGTGTTGAGACTAAGTCAGAAAGAAACCAAGATCCTCTCATTATGCTAGAGTCCTGTGATAAGCAATTGCTTGGACAGGTATGTGCTAAGATTCGTTCACTTCGTAAGCCTGAACCTTACAAGGGTAAGGGTATTCGCTTCCAGGGTGAAGTTGTAAGAAGAAAGTCAGGAAAGTCAGCTAGTGCTAAATAATTTTTAAAAGTACGAATTATGATTACAAAATTAGAAAGACGTCTTAAGATTAAACATAGAGTACGCAATAAGATTTTTGGTACAGCTCAACGCCCTCGTATGTCTGTGTTTAGAAGTAACAAACAAATCTATGTACAGATCATCAACGATGACGAGGCGAAGACACTTGCAGCAGCTTCTTCACGTGGACTGGACAAGTGTAGTAAGAACGAACAGGCAACCAAGGTGGGCGAGTTGATCGCAGAAAAGGCAAAGGCAGTAGGTATTGAAACTGTAGTGTTTGACCGTAATGGTTACTTGTATCATGGTAGAGTAAAAGCGGTAGCAGATGCTGCCCGTAATGCAGGACTTAAATTTTAATTAGAGTATGGTTAATAGAATAAAAATAGGAAACGACGTCGAACTAAAGGATCGTTTAGTTGCTATTAATCGTGTCACCAAGGTAACCAAGGGTGGTAGAACATTCACATTCGCTGCTATCGTGGTAGTTGGTAACGAAAACGGTGTAATTGGATATGGTCTTGGAAAAGCAGGCGAAGTTACAACTGCAATCGCTAAGGGCGTAGAAGCAGCTAAGAAAAACTTAATAAAGGTACCAATGGTTAAGGGTACAGTACCTCATGAGGCATACGCAAAATTCGGCGGAGCTCGCGTACTTCTCATGCCAGCATCAGCTGGTACAGGAGTGGTAGCTGGTGGCGCTATGCGTGCCGTACTTGAAAGTGTAGGTATTACAGATGTGCTCGCAAAATCAAAGGGCAGTTCTAATCCACACAACTTGGTAAAAGCAACTATACAAGCACTCGCAGGAATGCGTGATGCACGCATGGTGGCAGAATCACGTGGTGTCAGTCTTGAAAAAGTATTTAAAGGATAAGGAGGATTAACACATGGCAACAATTAAGATTAAGCAGGTTAAGAGCCGCGCAAACAGACCAATTGACCAAAAGAGAACTCTCGATTGTCTTGGCCTCAAAAAGATGAATCAAGTAGTTGAACATGAAGATAGTCCTTCAGTGCGTGGTATGATCAATAAGGTTAACCACCTTGTTCAGGTAGTGGATTAATCAATAATTTAAATATTTGAAAGAAAATGGAATTACATAACTTAAAACCAGCAGAAGGTTCTCTTCACAACAGCAAACGCGTTGGTAGAGGTGTAGGTTCCGGTAAGGGTCGCACATCTACACGTGGACATAAGGGAGCCAAAGCACGTTCTGGTTACAAGAAAAAAATCGGTTTCGAAGGAGGTCAGATGCCACTTCAGCGTCGTGTGCCTAAGTTCGGTTTCAAGAACATCAACCGTGTGGAATATAAGGCTATTAACCTTGCAACGCTTCAAAAGCTTGCAGAGTCAAAGAATCTCTCCACAATTGGTGTTGCTGAACTTATCGAAGCAGGTTTCGTCAGTGCAAAGCATCTTGTTAAGATTCTTGGTAATGGAGAGCTTAAGACACAACTCAATGTCACAGCTCATGCATTCTCCCAGAAGGCGGAAGAGGCTATCACAGCACAAGGCGGTACTGTAACAAAGATTGGTGAAAATAAATAACATTCATTATGGGAATAGTAGAAAAAATCAAGAATTGGAAGTTCGTAAAGACATGCCAGAATATCTGGAAGATTGAGGATTTGCGTACACGCTTACTCGTCACTTTCGGGTTCATTTGTGTCTATCGCTTCGGTTCATATGTTGTACTGCCAGGAATTGATGCCAATGCTCTCCAAGGTCTTCGTAACCAAACAGAAGGTGGTCTTATGTCTCTGTTGGATATGTTTGCCGGAGGTGCCTTCTCTAAAGCATCTATCTTTGCTCTCGGTATCATGCCATACATCTCGGCATCTATCGTGATGCAACTCTTGGGCATAGCTGTTCCATATTTCCAGAAAATGCAGAGAGAAGGTGAAAGTGGACGCCGTAAGATGAATCAGATCACTCGTTATTTGACCGTGGCAATTCTTCTTTTCCAGGCTCCTTCATATCTTGTTAACCTTAAGATGCAGACAAATGGTCTGGCCGTTTATCAAAATATAGGTTGGTCGTTTTGGTTTTATGCTTCTTCTACAATCATCTTGGCAGCAGGAAGTATGTTTATCTTATGGCTTGGTGAGCGAATCACTGACAAAGGTATTGGTAATGGGGTATCAATGATAATCATGGTTGGTATTATCGCACGTTTCCCTTCTGCAATTATTCAAGAATTCACAACTCGCATGACTTCTCCAGGTCAGGGAGGTTTGATAGTATTCCTTTTTGAGATAGTGTTATGGTTAGGTGTCATTGCCGCAGCCATTCTTCTCGTACAAGGAGTACGCCGAGTACCGGTGCAGTATGCAAAACGTGTAGTGGGTAATCGCCAGGTAGGTGGAGCACGTCAGTATATCCCTTTGAAACCTTATGCAGCTAATGTGATGCCAATCATCTTTGCTCAAGCAATTATGTTTATTCCTATCACAGTTGCAGGATGGGTATCAGGTGGAAAACTGAGTCCGTTTGTTAGTTCGCTGATGGATAATACAAGTTGGGTGTACAATGTTATTTTTGCAGCATTGATCATCATCTTTACTTATCTTTACACGGCCATTACAATCAATCCTACTCAAATGGCAGATGATATGAAACGTAACAATGGTTTCGTTCCAGGTGTGAAACCAGGTAAGAGTACAGCAGATTTCCTTGATAGGATCATGTCGCACATCACTCTTCCAGGTTCACTCTTCCTTGCATTCATCGCTATCATGCCAGCATTCGCAAGTCTATTTGGCGTACAGAGAGAGTTTGCACAGTTCTTCGGAGGAACATCATTGTTGATTCTTGTTGGAGTTGTTCTTGATACTCTCCAGCAGATAGAGAGTCACCTCTTGATGCGTCACTATGACGGACTGCTTGAGACTGGTCGTGTTCGTGGTGCTCACTAATAACGTGCCAGTGTACTGATGAAGATTTATCTGAAAAATGATGATGAAGTAGAACTACTGCGAGAGGCAAATCTCTTGATAGGTAAGACTCTCGCAGAGTTAGCAAAAAAAATAGCACCGGGGGTAACAACTCATGAACTTGATGTCTTAGCGGAGACAGTAATCAGAGATCATGGAGCCCAACCCACCTTTAAGGGTTTTCCCAATCTAGGTGGTCCTGCATTCCCCGCGAGTATCTGTACATCGGTCAATGATCAAGTCGTACATGGTATTCCAAACGATATACCACTCCAAGAAGGTGACATAGTTTCGATTGATTGTGGCACTTGTCTGAATGGATTTTGTGGAGATTCATGTTACACATTTCCCGTAGGAGAGGTCTCTGCAGAAGTACAAGCACTGCTTGATACAACCAAGCAGGCGTTGTACCGAGGGATAGAACAAGCCGTCGCAGGACGCAGAATAGGTGACATTTCCTTTGCTGTAGAGCAAGAGTGTACGAGCCATGGATATGGGGTGGTACGAGAATTTGTCGGACATGGGGTTGGACACGAGATGCACGAAGAACCAATGGTGCCTAATTTCGGCAGGCGAGGCAATGGTATGCTTATGAAAAGTGGCTTATGTATAGCAATCGAACCGATGGTTACGATGGGTTCACATAAGATATATCTTGCTGATGACGGTTGGACTGCCGTGACAGCTGACTATAGTGTAGCGGCTCATTATGAGCACTCCATTTGTGTGCGTAAAGGCAAAGCCGACATTCTCTCATCATTTGAAGAAATCGAAAAAGTATTAAAAAACAGAGCATAAGTAGTACAAAGAAAATATTACAACATGGCTAAGCAGTCAGCAATAGAACAAGACGGAACGATCGTAGAAGCGCTCTCCAATGCAATGTTCAGGGTAGAATTAGAGAACGGACATGAGATAATAGCTCACATATCTGGAAAGATGCGAATGCATTACATCAAGATTCTCCCAGGTGACAAGGTAAAGGTAGAGATGTCTCCATATGATCTGAGTAAAGGAAGAATAGTATTTAGATACAAATAACGTTATCGATAAAAGTAAACATAGAACAATATGAAAACTAAAGCATCTTTAAAGAAGCGTACTCCCGACAGTGTTATAGTAAGACGTAAGGGTCGCTTATTCGTGATCAATAAGAAAAACCCTAAGTTTAAAACACGTCAGGGATAAACATTAGAACAAGATATCTAATAATAAAATCATATGGCAATAAGAATTGTTGGTGTAGACCTCCCACAAAATAAGAGAGGCGAAATAGCGTTAACCTACATATTTGGTATAGGACGCAGCAGCGCAGGCCGAATCCTAGAGAAGGCAGGTGTTGACAAAGACATTAAGGTAAAAGACTGGACAGATGATCAGGCTGCAAAGATTCGTGAAGTGATTGGGGCTGAGTATAAAGTAGAAGGTGATCTTCGTTCAGAGATTCAACTTAACATCAAACGTTTGATGGACATTGGTTGTTACCGTGGAATTCGTCATCGTATTGGCCTTCCTGTTCGTGGCCAGAGTACAAAGAACAATGCTCGTACACGTAAAGGTAAAAAGAAAACAGTTGCAAACAAGAAAAAAGCTACTAAATAATAGATAAGTATGGCAAAGAAAACAACTTCTGCAAAGAAAAGAGTTGTCAAGGTTAATGCTGAAGGACAGCTTCATGTTCATTCATCATTCAACAACATCATTGTAACTTTGGCAAATGCAGACGGTCAGGTTATCTCATGGTCATCAGCAGGTAAGATGGGATTCCGCGGAAGCAAAAAGAATACTCCTTACGCAGCACAGATGGCAGCACAAGATTGTGCAAAGGTTGCATATGACCTTGGTTTGAGAAGAGTGATCGCTTATGTAAAAGGTCCAGGTAATGGACGTGAGTCAGCAATACGTGGCGTCTATGGTGCAGGTATTGAAGTAACAGAGATTATCGACGTTACACCACTACCATTCAACGGATGTCGTCCACCAAAGCGAAGAAGAGTTTAATAATAAAATATCTGTTATTCTCCTATTTAGAGTCACATGTGTCTATTATAAAATGACAGCATCATTTCCTTTCTGCTGTTGCGGCTGCGACACGATACTAAGATAGAGAAATAGCAAAAACAAAAAAAGTATATGGCAAGATATATTGGACCTAAATCAAGAATCTCTCGTCGTTTTGGCGAGGCAATTTTTGGACCAGATAAGGTACTCGCAAGAAGACATTATCCTGCAGGTCAGCACGGTAATAACCGTCGTAGAAAATCATCAGAATATGGCCAAATGCTTGCAGAGAAGCAGAAGGCAAAATACACTTATGGTGTGCTTGAACGTCAGTTCCGCAATCTCTTCACAAAGGCTGCTTCATCAGAAGGTGTAACCGGTGAGGTGTTGTTGCAACTTCTTGAAGCACGTCTTGACAACGTAGTATATCGTTTAGGCATAGCTCCTACACGTGCAGCAGCACGCCAGATGGTTAGTCATAAGCATATCGTTGTTGACGGAGAAGTAGTTAATGTACCATCTTATTCAGTACGTCCTGGCCAGATTGTTGCAGTTCGCGAAAAGGCAAAGTCACTTGAAGTCATTCAAGCAGCTCTCGCAGGATTCAACCACAGCAAGTATCCTTGGATAGAATGGGATGACAGCGTTATGGGTGGTAAGTTTATGTACCTTCCTGAGCGTGCAGACATTCCAGAGAACATCAAGGAACAGATGATTGTTGAATTGTACTCTAAGTAATAAGAAACATTAACAGTAAGAAAGTAAATAGACAATGGCGATATTAGCATTTCAAAAACCCGATAAAGTAATAATGTTGGAGGGTAATGACAAGGTGGGACTTTTTGAGTTCCGTCCCTTGGAACAAGGCTATGGTATAACTATAGGTAACTCTCTCCGTCGCATCCTTCTCAATTCTCTAGAAGGTTATGCAATCAACATGATTCGCATAGGAGGTGTAGAACATGAGTTCTCCACTGTGCCAGGGGTACGTGAAGATGTTGCAAACATTATTCTGAATCTAAAACAAGTCAGATTCAAGCAAACGGCTGAAGGCACGGACAACGAACGTGCATCACTCAGATTAAATAACGTAACTGAGTTCAAGGCTGGTGATTTAAACAACGTTCTCAGTGGATTTGAAGTGTTAAATCCAGATTTGGTAATATGTCACATGGACCTGAATGCGTTACTGGAGATAGAAGTCAATGTGAGCAAGGGACGTGGATACATCACTGCCGAAGAGAATCGTGAGTTTCTCAAGGATGTGCGTGAGTTAGCAATTGACTCCATCTACACTCCTATTCGTAATGTAAAGTTCTCCGTTAACCCATATCGTGTTCAACAGAAAACTGACTATGAGAAGTTGACTATCGAAATCACAACCGATGGTTCCATATCACCAAAGGACGCACTCAAAGAAGCAGCAAAGATACTCATCTATCACTTTATGTTGTTCTCTGACGAGAAGATTACGCTAGAAAATACTGATTCCGATTCAGGTGATGAATTTAACGAAGAGTTGTTGCGTATGCGTCAACTTTTGAAGACAAAACTCACAGACATGAATCTCTCTGTCCGTGCGCTCAATTGTCTTAAAGCAGCAGAGGTAGATACTCTCGGCGACCTTGTTAGTTTGCAGAAGAGCGAGTTGCTCAAGTTCCGCAACTTCGGTCGTAAGTCACTTGCAGAATTGGATGACCTCCTCGTACAGCATGGTCTTAATTTTGGGACAGACACTTCCAAGTATAAATTAGAAAAAGATTAATCACGATGAGACATAACAAGAAATTCAATCATTTGAGTCGTAAAGCTCCACACAGAGCTGCGATGTTGTCAAATATGGCAACTTCTCTTATCATGCATAAGAGAATTACAACAACACTTCAGAAGGCAAAGGCCCTTCGTGTATATGTAGAACCAATCATCACGAAGGCGAAGGAAGATACCACTGCTTCTCGTCGCGTTGTGTTCAGTTATTTGCAGAATAAATTTGCAATAGCAGAACTCTTCGGCAACGTGAGTGCAAAAGTAGCTGATCGCCCAGGTGGTTACACTCGTATCATCAAGTTAGGCAAGCGTCAGAGCGATGATGCAGATTTGGCATTCATTGAACTCGTTGATTTCAACGAAGACATGGCTAAGACTGTTAAGAAGACACGCACTCGTCGTTCACGCAAGACTACTAAGAAGACTGAGAACGTAGAAACTACTGAAGCAACAGAAGTAATAGATGCAACAGGAGAAGTGAAGGAATAATGTTCTCCCGATCTGAACAACTATTAGGCGCGGATGTTATGCAACGACTGCATGACATCCGTGTCATCATTTTTGGTGTAGGTGGAGTTGGTAGTTGGTGTGCCGAATCGCTCATCCGTACAGGACTTCAACATCTAACTATTGTGGACTACGACATGGTCCAGTCCTCTAATATCAATCGTCAGTCCATGGCCAACACTCAGACAATAGGTCAGTCGAAGGTAGAAATCATGCGTTCCCATCTACTATCCATCAATCCCAATGCAGACATCATAGCTGTGAATAAGCGCTACACCAATAAGAATATATCACTTCCCTCGCTTGATCCACGTCTCTTCAGTTTTGATGAATATGATTTCATCATTGACGCTATTGACAGTCTTGACGATAAGTTATCTCTCATTCTTGCAGTTACATCATCACGAACCGTACTATTCTCCTCTATGGGAGCAGCAGGAAAGATTGATCCAACACAAGTTCGTACTACGGAATTTTGGAAGGTACGGGGCTGCCCATTAGCACGAGCACTACGAACGAAAATGAAAAAACAAAAACAATTCCCGTTATGTAAATTCCAGTGTGTTTATTCCGAAGAATCGCAAATATCTACCCAAATCCCACTAACTCCAAAATCCAAAGGTTCTCTCATGTCTGTTACAGCCACCTTTGGACTCACCCTTACCAGTATGTTGATTTCTGCTTTACAAAAATTTGGTTAAGTAAAAAAAAAATACTACCTTTGTACGTTGGATAAGGACGGAAGTTTAAAACATATGAACATAAAAAAATACTTTACAGGAAAGACGGGTTGTCTTTTTTGGTTTAATGTTATTCTGATTTTTCTATTGTTTGCATCCGCATTAGTTGTATTGTATTTCTCTCTTGATACCTACACACATCACGGAGAGAAGATAGAGGTACCATCACTTGTTGGACAAGACAAAACACAAGCAATGCAAATATTAAAAAATAAAGGTCTCAACCCCGTTATCACTGATTCAATGTTTCGTCAAGACTATCGTCCAGGAGTAATTCTCACACAAACTCCGACTTCAGGCAGCATAGTAAAATCCTCACATACCATCTCCCTCTCTGTCAATATGAGTCACGAGCCTCTCTTACGTATGCCTGATTTAGCAGGTAACAGCTCATATAATAAAGCAGAATCCATTTTGAAAGCAATGGGATTTCACTTTACTGATCCCGTTTTTGTAGCAGGTCAACCAAAGGACTTAGTCATTAAAATATTACAAGGCAGACATAAGGTACATACAGGTGAGATGATAGGCAAACGTCGTGCACTTACACTCTATATAGGAGCGGGAGAAGATGATTTACTCACGGACTCTCTACCGTCCAATTATATACCTTCAGACGATGAGATTTATGACGATGAAGACTATGTGGACGACATTCCAGCAGAACCTGTATTTGATATAGTACAATAATCATTTCGTTTTTTTTGTATTATGTTAGACACCCCTAATAGTGAATCCGACGAATTAGAGTTTGGACTCTATGAGCATCATCGTATCGTTGCCGATCCAGGACAACAATTAGAGCGAGTTGATAAGTTTCTTATTGACCAATTGCCCAATGTGTCTCGAAATCGAATACAGAAAGCTGCCGACGCAGGATTTATCCTTTGTGGCGATCGCCCCATCAAACGCAGTTATAAAGTAAAACCAGGCGATGTCATACGTGTCATGCTGGACCATCCATATTATGAGACCACCATCACCCCACAAGACATACCCATAGATATCGTTTATGAAGACTCCGACCTCATCGTGGTCAACAAACAAGCAGGACTTGTTGTACATCCTGGTTTTGGTAATTGGGAAGGTACGCTTCTCAATGCTCTTGCGTGGCATCTGCGTGATGACAAGTCCTTCGACATCAATGACCCCGACATAGGATTAGTACATCGCATTGACAAGGATACATCAGGTTTGCTCGTTGTAGCCAAGACAGCCGAGTCCAAGACTAATTTAGGACGTCAGTTCTTTAATAAGACCACCAAACGAGAATACAATGCCTTAGTTTGGGGAAATATATTAAATGACTCAGGTATCATTGAAGGTAATATAGCACGCCATCAGCGCGACCGCATGCAAATGGCCGTCTATCCATCCGGTGGAGAGATAGGCAAACGTGCCATTACTCATTATCAGGTGATGGAAAGATTTCTATACACAACACTCGTACGTTGTGTGTTAGAGACAGGACGCACACACCAGATACGTGTTCATATGAAACATATAGGACACACTCTCTTCAACGACGAACGTTATGGAGGCGATGTTATTCTCAAAGGCAACACCACCACCCACTATCGTCAGTTCGTTGAGAACTGTTTCCGCGCTTGTCCACGTCAAGCACTTCATGCACGTACACTTGGATTTGTTCATCCTCGCACTTCACAATCAATGATGTTTCAGTCTACACTTCCTGATGACATGTCAGCTCTCCTAAAGAAGTGGTCTGATTATGCATATACTCATTAGAAACTTATTTACATACGAGAAAAAAATATATATACGCATAGAATGAAGAAAGTAATAGCAATCATTGCTGGTGGTGACTCTTCTGAACACTCAGTGTCAATGAAAAGTGCTGAAGGCATCAGCTCGTGGCTTGACCGCGATAAATTTGAAGTTTATACAATAGAAATTAGCGGAACCAATTGGGATGTACATCTCCCTGACGGTACCACCACACCCATAAATCGTCATGATTTTACTTTTCAACTTCCAAACAAGGCCTTTGTCCGCCCCGACTTCGCCTATATCACTATCCATGGCACACCCGGAGAGAATGGTATCTTGCAAGGTTACTTTGAACTACTTAAAATCCCGTATTCAAGTTGCTCACTCTTGGTAGCAGCCCTCACGTTTGATAAGTTCATGAACAATCAATACTTACGACGATTTGGAGTGAAAGTAGCAGAATCTCTTCTTTTGCGTGAAGGACAAGACGTTTCTGACGAAGATATCATTCACAAGGTTGGACTGCCATGTTTCATCAAACCCAACGGAGCAGGAAGTAGTTTCGGCGTAAGTCGAGTTACCAAAGCCGAAGAGATACAACCAGCTATACAGTTAGCACGCACTGAAGGTGGCGATGTAGTGATTGAAGCAGAACTCATAGGCGTTGAAATTGCCAATGGGGTCTTTCGGCGCAAGGACGGAACTGTTCATGTTCTCCCAATCACGGAAGTAGTTACAGAGAACGAGTTCTTTGACTTTGACGCCAAGTATAACGGACAAGTACAAGAGATAACGCCAGCACGTCTTTCCACAGAGACCACTGAACGCGTGAAAGCCCTCACTCGTTCTATCTACACTATCTTAGGAGCCGACGGCATCATGCGAGTAGATTATATCATTACACGTTCCGTACAAGAACATGGAGTGATTGTTGATGGCTTAGACAAGCCAACTGTTGATATAATCAACCTACTAGAGATAAATGCTGTGCCGGGCATGACTACCACCTCGTTCATACCACAACAGGTGCGAGCAGATGGTATGGACATGACCGCGGTACTCACAGAAATTATTGAATCAAAACTCAAATAAATGGATATCTATCCCTATACTCCAGATCAGTTGCCAGCAGTCTATGAACGTCTTCTGGCTGACCCAGCATTTCAGAATGTCATTCACACCATCATGCCCGACACACCATTCGAGCAGTTCGCCACACTTATGCGATCTTGTCCTGATAACCTAACCTTCCAACAGCGCTGTGTGAGTCCCTTTATAAGCAAACTCTTGCAAACCTGTGCCGATGGACTCACGTCCGACTTCTGCGCCATCGACTTCTCCAGAGGTTACACCTTCATCACCAATCACCGTGACATAGTGCTTGACTCAGCTATTCTCTCCTATCTTCTAATTCAAGAAAACCACGACACAGTAGAGATAGCCATTGGTGACAACCTCCTCATCCGTCCGTGGATACGCGATCTTGTACGTATCAACCGTTCCTTCATAGTCCAGCGCTCACTTACTATGCGTGAAATGCTACTTGCCTCTAAAACAATGTCTGAGTATATTCACCACGTTATAACAGAGAAGCATAGTAACGTGTGGATAGCACAACGCGAAGGACGGGCTAAAGACAGCAACGACCTCACCCAAGAGAGTGTACTCAAGATGCTAGCCATGGGAGGACCAACATCCGATGTTATAAAGAATATACGACGCCTCAATATAGTACCTGTAGCCATTTCCTATGAGTACGATCCATGCGATTATCTAAAGGCAATGGAGTTTCAGCAGAAACGTGACAATCCAGATTATCGCAAAACGCCACAAGATGATCTCGACAACATGCGTATAGGCATCTTTGGAAAGAAAGGTCACATACACTATCAAGCAGCACCATGCATAAACGACTGGCTTGACACCTTAGATCCAACCATGCCAAGGACAGATTTTTTTACGTGTCTTGCCCATCATATAGATGAGGAGATACACCGTTCATATCGCATCTATCCAATCAACGAAGATGCACTCTCATCACGTGCCAACGAATATATAGAAACTCAATTACGCAAGATCACCCTTCCCGCACCTGATATTCCGTTCCTACGATATACCATACAGGCCATGTATGCCAATCCATTGCGAAATAAGAACAAGACAAACTAAATATCCCATACTTATAAGATGGAGTTTCAGACGCAGGTTGATATAAAACCCTTTCCCAAGAAGATAAATCACGATGACCATCTCTTGCTTTTGGGTAGTTGTTTTTCCGACAACATAGGAGCTCATCTCCTCCATGCAGGATTTCATGCCGACGTCAATCCTTTGGGTACTCTCTATAACCCAGTTTCCATATTAGAAGCACTCCATCCCACCAATTGGAGAGAATTCAGTAAGTGGTTGCACGCCCGTGCCACTTTCATCACTGATTCAAATGGTTCAACATCCTCTGATCTACTTCCTAACCCAATAGTCGATAACCAATATTCAAACACTATTATTACTTTTGGTACCGCTTGGGTATGGCGATTAAAGGAGACAGGTATGATAGTAGCTAACTGTCGCAAGCAACCAGCTAATCTGTTTATACGCGAGCGTCTCACTATTACTGATATAGTAGATACTTGGACAGCTTATCTCAACGCCCTAACCCATAACTCGAATTCCGATCTACCCGTCATTATTTTCACCGTCTCACCTCTTCGTTACCGTATTGATGGTTACCACGAGAACCAACTCAGCAAGAGCATACTTTTCTTAGCCATAGATGAGCTCTGTCGACGATTTCCCCACATATGTACCTACTTTCCCGCTTATGAGATAATGATGGATCAGCTACGTGATTATCGATTTTATGCTGACGATATGCACCATTCATCCTCCCTCGCAATTGAATATATTTGGCAACGCTTTCAAGAGACCTATTTTACCATAGAGACACGCACACAAGTAAAGAAATACGAGAAACTATATAAACAGACCCAACATGTATCGCATAAGTGACATTACTCGCATAATAGGAGCTGACCGCTACGGCATGGCAGACGCCGACATCAACTGGCTGCTCATTGATAGTCGTTCACTCTCCTTTCCGTCAGAGACTCTCTTTTTTGCCATTCACACACAGAAAAACGATGGACATAAATATATAAAAGAACTCTATAAGAGAGGAGTACGTAACTTTGTAGTTCAACACTTACCAACCGATTTCCCCGACACAGCACCATGTAACTTCTTGCTCGTTGAAGATAGTCTCACAGCCCTTCAGACACTTGCTGCTCACCACCGTCAACAGTTTGATATACCCGTTGTAGCCATCACGGGTAGCAATGGTAAGACTATCGTTAAGGAATGGCTCTACCAACTCCTTTCTCCTGACTTCAATGTCTGTCGTTCTCCACGCAGTTACAACTCACAATACGGGGTACCACTCTCCCTTTGGCTCATGAATTCACATCACGATATAGCCATTATTGAAGCAGGAATCTCCTATCCAGGTGAGATGGAACGTCTCGAACATATAATACGTCCCGATATAGGAGTGCTTACCAATATAGGAGCCGCTCACCAAGAGAACTTTCTCTCTTTAGATCATAAACGCAAGGAGAAACTCACACTTATGGCACATTGTAAAGACACCATCATAGAAGTGTCACACGACAACAAAGAGACTTGTCTTGCCATATGTGAAGTACTACAGAAATACCTCCCAACTCTCTCGATGGACAAGATACGCCAACGCCTAGATATCCTTGAACCAGTAGCTATGAGACTCGAGGTAAAGGAAGGTATAAATTATTGCACACTCATCAACGATACCTACAACTCTGACATCAACTCACTTGACATAGCCCTTGACTTCATGCAACGACGTAACACTGCTTCTCCAGCAACACTCATCTTAAGTGACATACTACAAAGTGGAGAATCTCCACGCACTCTCTATCAACGAGTGGCAGAAATGGCACAAAGCAGAGGCATCACACATCTCATTGGAGTAGGGGAACAACTCTGTCAATACGCAGATTATTTCCCAATGCAACACCACTTCTTTCCAACCACTGATGCTCTCATTCATTCATCCCTTCTCCAAACTCTTCATAACGAGTTTGTCCTTATTAAAGGTGCACGCGACTTCCGTTTCGAACATCTGGTCCACCTCCTTACACAGAAAGTCCACCAGACTATCCTCGAAGTCAACCTAACAGCTCTCATACACAACCTTAACTACTACCGTAACTACCTACAATCCGACACTCATATCGTCTGTATGGTCAAGGCATCAGCTTATGGTACAGGAGCTCTTGAAGTGAGTAAAACACTCCAAGATCAAGGCGTTGATTACCTCGCTGTAGCCGTTGCTGACGAGGGGCTGGAACTACGTCAAGCAGGCATCACCACTAACATAATGGTTATGAATCCAGAACCCACATCCTTTAAGATACTATTTGATTATCAACTACAACCCGAGATATATAATTTTCAGATACTCGATGACCTCATCCACGCAGCAGAACAAGAAGGTATCACCAATTATCCCGTACATATCAAGATAGATACAGGCATGCATCGATTAGGCTTTGACCCAGAGAAAGATCTTCCAACTCTTATCCAACGCCTTATTCATCAGTCAGCCTTAGTCCCATGTTCCGTCTTCAGTCATTTCGTTGGCAGTGACTCTGACGACTTTGACACTTTCAGTCACCATCAGCATACACTCTTTCTCTTCGCCGCAGATCATTTGCAAGCCGCCTATCCACATAAGATATTACGTCATATGTGTAACACAGCTGGTATTGAACACTTTCCACGTTATCATCATGACATGGTACGTCTAGGACTGGGGCTCTACGGTATCAATCCACGCGATGAAAAACATTCTTTTAGTACTCAGTTATCAGATAATAAAAGTTTAGTCGGTTCAAGTATCTCATCATCGTCACTTCGGACTGTTGCCACCCTCAAGACAACTATACTTCAGATTCGTGACGTGCCGTCAGGAGATTCCATAGGATATAGTCGTCGCACTATATTAGATAGAGACTCCCGTGTAGCAGCTATACCCATAGGATATGCAGATGGTCTCAATCGTTACCTAGGCAATCGCAATGGTTACGCATTAGTAAATGGAAAAAAAGCTCCCTATTTAGGGAATATATGTATGGATGTATGTATGATAGATGTGACCGATATAGATTGTAAAGAAGGAGATACTGTCATTATCTTTGGAGAAGACCTCCCAATCACAACACTCTCCGATACCCTCTCCACTATACCATACGAAATTCTCACCTCTGTTTCCACACGCGTACAACGCATCTACATACAAGAGTAAATCATAAAATATATGAACGAACAACTATGTACCATTGCTCTCTCCCTCATAAAAGGACTAAGTTTAGTTAATGTGAAGGAGATATATGAAAGAGTGAATTCAGCAATGGAGTTATTTGAATACCATAAAGATATACGTCAGTTAATACCAGATGCATCTCCTCAAATGGTTGAGGCTATTGCAAGTCTTGATTTTTATTTGCCTCAAGCTGAACGTGAAATAGAATTTGCACAAAACAAAAAAATCAAAATACTTTGCTTGAATGATGAGTCTTATCCATATCGTTTACGTGATTGTATAGATGCACCAATAGTGCTGTACACAATGGGGAATACAAACTTTAATGTACATCATGTAGTAAGCATAGTTGGTACAAGAAAATGTACAGAATATGGTCGAGACATATGTAAATATTTTATTTCGGATTTAAAACGTTATTTCCCAGATATATTGATTGTAAGTGGACTTGCTTATGGAATTGATATAAATTCTCATAGAGCAGCCCTTGCAAATGGAATGAATACGGTAGGTGTGCTTGCACATGGATTTGGAAGACATATTTATCCACAAATTCATCGTCAAACGGCTATTGAGATGCTTTTACATGGTGGATTGCTGACTGAATTTACTAATGGTGTAAGTCCTGAGAGGTATAATTTTGTACAACGAAACCGAATTATTGCGGGCTTGTCTGATGCAACCATTGTGGTTGAAAGTGCTAATCGTGGAGGTTCACTTATAACGGCAGATATAGCTTCATCATATAATAGAGATGTATTTGCTTTTCCAGGACGCATATATGACCAGTGCAGTGAGGGATGTAATCGCTTATTGAAAGAACAAAGGGCAGTAGCCATACAAAATGCCGAAGACTTTATTACTTCAATGTGTTGGGATATAGAAAGTGGATTAATTAATCGAGATTCCTCAACTAATAAGAGTAATCAACTAGAATTATTTGAAGTTCTTTCTGACAATGAGAAAAAGATTATAAAAACATTAACGGGAGTAGATGATAAGATGATTAACCAAATTGTGATAGAAACTGGATTGAATTTCAATATAATTAGTTCCACTCTGTTTGATTTGGAAATGAAGGGATTAGTGAAAGTTTTGGGTGGAGCACGTTATAAAATTTGTCCATTGTGAGAAAAAAAATGTTGTACAAAAAATGTTTTGTAACAATCTTGTTGTTTTATTTTGTTTTGCCAATATTAGCGCAGTATAAGACAGATGTTAGACTTATTACAATTGAGGATTTTATTGAAAATATATACGATTACATTGTTGTGGATGAAGAAGAGATAGATGATGATTATATAAATGAGTTAAAAAATTTACATGACAATCCATTAAACCTTAACACAGCAACTCATAACGAACTTAAATTAATACCATTTCTTTCTGACCAGCAAATTGCTGATATTCTACAATATGTTTATGTTCATTATCCTATGCGAACGCTTGGTGAGTTGATGTTCATAAAAAGTCTTAATAAACAAGAGCGAGAACTCTTGATGTTGTTTTGTGTAGCTAGTGATGATGGTGTATTGAAATCAGATACATTTTCTATAAAAAGGTTCATAAAACAATCTCAGTGCAAATTAATTGCTCAAACAAATATTCCTTGTTATAAAAAAGAGGGATATCAGGATGTTGCAGATAGTATACTTCAAAGGTCTCCTAATAAGGTATATAAAGGAGATCCATTATATCGTTCTTTACGTGTTCATTTA